>JGI1221J15618_1018898_pt1 | contig 8864 bp, 10 predicted proteins | sample LakVidmifraction_4_FD_15618 | JGI IMG/M metagenome (IMG submission 15618) | reverse complement strand
ACTACACCAAAATTAGGTATATGTAGAGGCTCTCAATTTGTAACTGCTATGTCAGGTGGTAAGTTAATTCAACATGTTGAAGGACATGGTAATACACATGATATTACTATGCATTTTGAAGGAAATTCTCAACCTAGTATATATAAAATAACATCTACACATCATCAAATGATGTTTCCTTTTAACCTCCCTAAACATAAATACAATATTTTAGCTTGGTCAACTAAACATAGAAGTTTGGTTTATTTAGATGGTAATGATACACAAATAGAATTACCAGAAAAATTTGTAGAATCAGAAATTGTATACTATCCTATGACAAGAAGTTTGGCTATTCAAGGTCACCCTGAATTTGATAGTTGTGATAAACGTACAAAAGAAATGTGCTTAAACCTAATTGAAGACTATTTAATTTAAAAATTTAACAAATGATAAAAAATGTAACACTAGGTGCAGACCCTGAATTATTTTTAGAAGTAAATGGAGAAATCATTTCTGCTGAAGGCCTAATAGGAGGGACTAAAGAAGAACCAAGAGCTATTAGTGAAGATGGTCATTATATACAAGAAGATAATGTTATGATAGAGTTTAACATTCCACCTTCAGGTTCATCACTTGATTTTAAAAATAATATTAATCAGGTAAAAGATTATTTAGAAGCATTAGCAACAATACATGGTGGAAAATTAAACATCTCTGCTTCTGCTGAATTAGATCCTAAACATCTTCAAACTGAACAAGCTTTATTATTTGGATGTGATCCAGATTTAAATGTCCATTTAAAAGAATTTAATATAGCACCTCAAGCAGGTGGTAATTTACGTACTTGTGGTGGGCACATTCATATTGGATATGAAAACCCAGAACAAGAAGTTAGTGAACAAATAGTCTATGCAATGGACTTTACATTAGGTCTTGAATCTATTAATCTAGATACAGATGATAGAAGAAGAGAAATGTATGGTAATGCAGGATGTTTTAGATTTAAAGAATATGGAGTAGAGTATAGAACTTTATCTAATTTTTGGATTCAAAACGATGAATTAATTGAATGGGCATATAATAAAACAATGGAAGCTATTGATTTAGTAAATTCAGGATTTCTTCCTGAAATTATCGCTAAATATTCAGATCAAGCTAAAAAAATCATTGATACAAATGATAAAGGCGGTGCTATTGAATTATTACAGGAGATTAAAAAAGTAAAAGAAGAAAAATTAGTAAAATAAAAAATAATTATATTTATTATAAAAATGTGTAGAAATCATTAGGATATCTCACATAAATATCGTATCTTTGCATAAATAAAAATATAAAGATATGAAATATTGTAGTAAATGTAAAAAAGATATTAAATTAAATAATTTTCACAAAGATAAGACATCAAAAGATGGGTTATACAGATGGTGTAAGGATTGTAAAAAAGAATATGATATAAGTTATCGTAAATCTGATAAAATGCAATCCTATTATTCATCTGAAGAGTATAAAAATTCTAAAGTAGAATATGTAAATAAAAATTATTTAAAACATAAATTATCTACCTTAAAATCTAAAATAAAGTACTCTGGTAGAAATTTAGAATTTAATATAGAAGAGACACATCTAGATGTAGTAGAGTATTGCCCATTATTAAATATAAAGTTAGATTACAAAATAACTAAAGGTGTATTTAATTGGAATGCTGCTAGTATAGATAGAATAGATAATACGAAAGGGTATATCCCTGGTAATGTTTGGATAGTATCAAGATTAGCTAATTCTATGAAAGGAATGGCAACTAAAGAGGAGTTAATAACTTTTTCAGAAAACATAATAAAAAAATTTAAAAACAAAGACGAATGATAGTAAATATAATATTAGGTTTATTAATTATCCATACATTAAGTATATTAATTTTTAAACCTAAATTAGACACATTAACATGTGGAATTTTTGGATGGGCTGGGAAAGACCCAAAGAAATTTAATAGAAATAAGTTAAATATATTAGGAATACATAATGAGACCAGAGGAGTACATTCTTGTGGTATCAGTAAAGATGGAGAAATATCAATTGGAATTGATGAACAAAAATTATTTAGAAATTTCTTAGCAAATTCTAGTTATGATAATCCAAAACTATACCCTTTAGTACTTGGACATACTAGACAAAGTACCTACGGAGCTCATACAATAGCTAATGCCCATCCTTTTGGATATGGTACTAGTAGAGGTGGAGGGTATAAGATGATTGGAGTACATAATGGAACCTTGTTAAATCATACCCCATTAGCAAAACAATATGGAATTGATACAGAAGCTCCTAATGGAGAATCAGCTAGTAGATTTCCATTAACTAGAACTAAAATTGATAGTGAAATAATTTTAGAGATTATTTCTAAAACTAAAAATTATAAAGTTTTAAGTGAATATACTGGTGCTGCTGCTTTAGTGTGGACAGATACAGATAAACCTAATGTAATGTATTGTTTTCATGGTGAATCAAGAAAACGTGATTGGAAAGATTCTGACGTGGAAATAGAAAGACCTTTGTATTTCTATCAAGAATCTAAAAATAGTGTATATATTTCATCAATTTTCTCTAGCTTACTAGGTATTGGTGCAACTACTAAGAATTCTTGGTCATTTGCACCTAATGTAATTTATGAAATTACTGATGGTGATGTAAAAAATGCTAAAAGAACTAAAATTAGTAGAGCTACTAGTTTTCAAACTGGTCCAGCTATGACCAAAACAGTTGTTCATAATGATTATGCAAGACATAATAGTAGGTTTGAAATGAATGATTATAATCCTAATGATGACAATGATGCATCAACTTGTCAACTACCAATTGAAACTTGGCAGATGAGAAAAGACAAGAAAGATAAAAGAGATGCTGAAGTTAATAATGCTCATAATGCTGCAACTAACACTAATTTGTTACAAATACAGATAAATAATAATATTTATACAGAAACACCTGCTGAGAAACTTAATTTCTATGGTAATCGTATCTATATGAATATGTTACGTTATTGGAGAAATGGTCATAAAATAAATGGTATTTTTACATTTGTAGAAGGCTTTGGGTTTTACTTTTTAGGGTTTGATGAAAAAGAAGCTAAACGTAAATTTAAAACAATAACTAATCAGTTATTCTTTAAGTATGAATTTTCTAGTATAGAAGATATACAATTTAAAGATAGAGATGCTGCATTTTATCCGTTTATTAGTAATGATGAACATCCAATAACTATTATGCCTTTTCATTATTTTCATAATGGTATTAGGTTAAGAAGCAAATCTGATTATACTGCTTGTACGTCTATGGGTGAAAAGAATTTACAAGAACTTACGGCAGAACAATTATCATATTGTGCTGCTCATCCTATTGTTGACCTTACTTCTATGTTTAAAAATCATGCAAGTCAAGAGATTATGTATAATGGTAATCTAGTTACAGATACATTCTGCCCATTAGGCTCAGAAAAAGTATATGTAGTAGAGGCAGGTAATTGTATTAGTAGATCAGTTATTAGAGATAGTAGAATTAACTGTGAGAAGGATACTAAAAAGATTATTGAATCTGGTAAGGTTGATCAAACAAAACTAAATTTAATAGTTGGTAATTTAGAGGAACTTGAAAATAATATCATAAAAAAAGAAACCAAAGTTATTGCACTAGATACTTCTAGTGAAGATGAGCTTGATGATGATATTAATGATATGTTTAAGGATGCCTTGCAAAAGTTTCCAGCCTATATGAAAAGGTTAGAAAAATATAAAAATAGTAGAGCAAATATAGCTTCTGCTATTTTGAATAAATTAGTAAAAGACGCTACAGTATTAATTGCAATAGAATTAAAAGAATAATTATGGCACAACTCATAAAAGACAATGAAATGGTAGTAACAATAAATGATACTACTGAAAAACGGTCTGATTGCAGAAGAATTAACGGCATTTTTTATAAAATTGGCGATATTTCAATAGAAGACTCAGGACAATGTTATATTATTAACGAAAAGTATTATAAAAGTAATACTGGTTATATAATATTTGATCATACTTTAAAACAGTATGTTATTAAGAATGCTACTAACCTTATTGAAGGAGTTGTAGGTTTACATGGTGATAAACTAATTAAAGGTTTCTTTAGTAATGAAGCTGGTATTGATTTACCAAAATTAGTTACACCAGAAGGAGACCAATATGCATGTGTAAGTAATGAAGTAATAAAAGGTGGAGGATATTTAATGAATCTTCGTTTTAATGCTTATGCTCATAGATTAAAACATCGTGTTGAGGAATTTATAAACCCAGGGCAAGTTAATAGTAATATTAAAAATGGTTTACCATATGATTCAAGAGGACAAATGAGTAGTTTAATTAAATATCATCAAGATGTTTATAAACCAACTATTAGTTCTAATGTTTCAAAATATGGTAAGTTATTAGGAGATTTAACATTTGGTGTAGAATTTGAAACCATTAAAGGGCAAGTACCTCAATCGTTGACTAATGAAGTAGGTATGATAGCTTTAAGAGATGGTAGTATAGGCGGGTTAGAATATGCAACCATACCTTTACAAGGAGAAAAAGGATTACAAACTCTTATTAATAGTGTAGACGCATTAAAAAAGTATACTACATATGATAAGTCTTGTTCTATTCATTATCATATAGGTAATGTTCCTAGAACTGAAGGTTTTATGTTAGCATTGTTTAAAACATTGTGTACACTTGAAAACCAAATGTATGAAATTTTCCCACTATATAAACAATTTAATTATGGTGTGAAAAGAAAACATTATACTAGACCTTATCCTTTTAATGAGACAATGTTTCAATTTGATAAAGTAATTACTAAAAGTAAATTAAAAGATAATTTTAGTATACTTTATAGTATATTTATCAATGGGCCAAAAGTATAAAAATGTAGGATATGATTTAAGTAATGTAGAATATCATCCATCTGAGACCCTCGTGGGAACAGTAAATGGAATATTAGAAGTCGTTATCATTGGGTTAATCTTATTCCATTATTATTTGGAAATAAGCAGACCGTGGAGTTTAGATTACATACTCCAACATATGACCATGAAAAAATTATGTATTACCTAATGCTATGTGCATCTATTATAAATTTTGTAATAGAGAATGAAAAAGCTATTCTTGAAAAACCTGAAATCTTAAACGGTTTAAGTATTTCAGATATAGGTTATAAAATGGCTGGATATACTAAATATGGAAATAATGACATAAATATCTATGCTGGATATCTTTATGAGTATCTTAGATATAGAAAAGATCATTTTTATGGTGATGCAAGACAAGGTATTATTAATGGGGATGAGGATAATTTTAAAAATAGAAAACGTATTGTTTGGAGTAAAGCTACAGATGATGATATAGAATTATCTAAAACTCGTGTTAGTAAACGTGGTAATGATAAGGATTATATAGTTAACTATGGGTTCGATGAAAGAATTGGTGGAGATTTTAATCCTAATTTTATTGATGGTGGGCGTGGTATGGCTGCTCAAATTAGAGGTATGATAGATGAGGATGTTGCACCTATGCCTGAGGTTGTAGCACCTGGTCAAGTTATATGGAGAGGATAATGAGTATAGTTAACATTGACTATGATTTAAACATAGATCATGACAAACTTATGGAACAAGATTGGGCAGACGTATTGAAAGATAGTCTGCTCGATACTCCATATATGGAAAATCTTATGTTATTTCTTCATGAAAAGTATAAAGGAGGGAATATGTATCCCAAAAAAGAAGATATTTTTAAATGTTTTAAAGACACTAGTTTTGCAACTATTAAAACTGTAATACTATGTAGAGAACCTTACACAAATTTTAGAAGTATGGGTATACCATTAGGTAATAACGATGCGTATGGTCATGTTTTCTCACAAGAATTAATAGCTTTTATTAAAGGTATTGAGAAAAGTGAGTATGATGGATTTAAAATGCATCAAGATCCTACATTTAAAGATATTATTAACCAAGGCGTATTCTTTATGGATGTTGCTTTAACTTCTAGTTTAGCAAAAGAACCAATGCAACATAAGTTATATTGGAAAAACTTTACTAGAGAGGTAATTAAAACAATTTGTTCATGGCATCAAAATACTGTATTTATTCTATTAGGTGATGAAGCACAGGCTTTTAAACCTTATATTACAGGAAATAATCATATAGTATGTGCTGAACACCCTGCTGAATCTATAGCAAATAAAAGAAAATTTGACGCTTCATTTACTAAAGAGGCTAATGATATTTTAGAGCAGTTAGGAGGAGAATCAAATAAAATAATATGGTAGAAAATAATAAACTTATTGCAGAATTTATGGGATGGAAAACTCATCCTATATATGGTAAAGACTATGTAATTAATAAAGATAAATCAAGAAAAGTTCCGTATTGGTCGGATATTTCATATGAATCTGATAGGTATGAATTAGCTTATAATGTTTCTTGGGATTGGTTAATGCCAGTTGTTGGAAGAATATATAATTTAGATGATTATTATGATTATATTCTTACATCAGGGCAATTTTCTAAAGAAATTAAGCTAAGTATTAATATTAATCATGTTTATGACCAAATAATAGGCTTTATTAAATATTACAATGAAAAAGAAAGAAATGATTTGGATACCAAATAATGTACCGAGTTTAAAAAACTCAAAAGTAAAAACTAGTAAAGGCATATTCAGCTCTCCTACTGTAAACAAATACATTAGGAAGCTGGGTATTCAGTCCTTTAATTCTAGAAAGAAGGAAGTGAAAGGATATGTAGATATTACACGTCCTAATCAAATTGAAAATCTTAGAGTTCAATTTGAAGAAATGAAGATTGGTAAAGAAAACCCATTATTTATAGGTTATCACCATGTGAGAGGTAGTAAAAGATTGTTTGATTTCAGCAATAGTGTTGAGATTATTCAAGATTTATTTACTGCACATAATTTTATAGAGGATGACAATGTAGAATTTGTCTTCCCTATTCCTATGAGTATAGATGGTGAATTACCAACTACAAAAAATCTAAGAACAACAAGATGGTTTACTGTAGATTCAGTAAACCCAGGAGTATTTATAAAAATATTTTAAAATGACTAGAGAAACAAGACTAGAAATTATCAATTTATTTAAATTTGTTTTTGAAGATAAAGAATATATTAAAGCAATAAACTATTTACAAACTAATAAATTAACCGACCTTAGATTATTAGTAGATGAAAAGTGTGAGTTTTTAGATATTACAGCTTCTTTTACAACAGATGAAGTTGATGTAAAACAATTATTATATTGTCAAGAATTAGAAAATCTTGTATTAGATGTTTTAATAGACGCAACATAGTAAACAAATTATGAAAGATGAAGGATTGGACGAGCTGTATGGCTCAAATGTAGATGTTGATATTTATTTAAGTTATAGTAGAACATCTGATTTTAGTAGAAATGGGCCTAGAGCTTTAATAGCAAGAAGAGAACTTAACTCAGAAGGAGTTAGGATAGGTTCTATTACTGATGATTGGCTATTTAGTAGAGATAAATTTCATAGTATATATGAAATATTTGATGGTGAAAAACCAACAGCAACATTAGGTAAGGTAGTAGATATAATATTAAAAAATTATGTTACTATACCAACAAAAGAAGAAGTATTAAGTATAGTTAAAAAGAATGAGTTTTGGAAAAGAAGTAAAGATGAAACTTTGATTGCAAATTTTGATATTCCAGAGTTTTGGGATTATCTTAAATCCCACTACAATACAGATGGGAAAACTATTATTACTACCTCTCAAATGAATTTGGGTATGGATTTAGCATTAGTGCTACAAACGCATACTCATTCAAGTTATATCTTTTCAGATAGATTTGAAAGGAAAGATCAATATAAATTTGAAATAACATATAGAAATGTTAAATTTAGAGGAATTATTGATATGGTTATATTGGACCATGAACAAAAAACAATAAGATTAATTGATTTGAAAACTGGTCAATCAAAATCCAGTGAATTTTTAACAAGTTTTTTAAAATATAGATATTACTTTCAAGAAGCAATTTATATGAAAGCAGTGCCTACTATTATGAAAGAACTTGGTGTAGAAGATTACGCTGTATTACCATTTCAATTTCTATATATTGGAAGAACTGAACAAATACCATTAGTGTTTGATATAACACAAAAATGGCATGATGCAGCTTGCGATGGATTTACTACAACTAGTGGTTACCTTTATAAAGGATTAGATGAAACCCTAGATGAAATAGTATGGCATTTTGCAAATAAGGAATTTACATTTCCTAGAAATATTATAGAAGGTAAAGGTACTATAGACTTGAACGATAAGTTTTTTAATATTAAAACATAATAGAAATGAGTAATATTAGATATAATAAATCTAAAACTTACTTATTACCATTATTAGCTGAAGTAGTTGAAATTAAGTTCTTTAGTAGTTTGGTAGATACATATATAATGGATCCAAATGAAAAGTATGAAAATTGTATGTTTTTATTATACAATTTTTCATTTAAGAACCCTGAGTTTACAGCTTATGAACATAAATTAGTAGAGAATCCGTATTTTATAGATTCCGTAGATATAGATAACCAAGTGTTATATATATTTGAATTTCCAGAAGAATATATAAGAGAATATAACCTTTTTAAACAAGGTAAGTATTCTAAGTATGGGAAAGATGCCAAAGATACAATAATAAATTTCTTTGGTAATATTTATGCAGGTAACTTAAACGCAGTAAAATTTTTAATGACTTTAAAACAAGTATTATATCAAGACAATAAATTAAAACAAGAATTAGAAAAAAAATTAAATGTAACTCTAC
>JGI1221J15618_1009457_pt1 | contig 9020 bp, 6 predicted proteins | sample LakVidmifraction_4_FD_15618 | JGI IMG/M metagenome (IMG submission 15618) | reverse complement strand
GGTGGTAAAGCTAAACTCCAGTGTGCCATCCTGTTTGCATAGTCGCATACGGGTAAAATAATTAGCAATTGCTCGTATTTTGGTAAAACCATTAATACCGGTGTGCCACTCATCGACCGTTTTGCTATATAAGTGTGGCAGTATCCGATCAAGCTGATATAAACTGCCTTGCAGCTGTGCCTCCAACTGCAGTGCGTAATCTGCTGCTGCCTCAATACTCCAATGCGGTGGAATACCCGCATGTACCAATACCGTATGAGCGTCAGGATAAGCTAGAATCGGCTGATGACGTAACCATTGCAGTAATTCCTCGCTATCATCGGCGGCAAAAATTGGCGCCGTCTTGTCTTTTTTCTTAATCTTAGTCGCCCCGCGCCACACCGCTAGCAAATTCAAATCATGATTACCAAGGACAGTCGCTGCTGCGCCTTGCTCACATAACGCTTTCACATCGCGCAAGGTACTCAATGAGTCTTCACCGCGCGCCACTAAGTCACCGGCAAACCATAGCTTATCTTGGGTAGGATCAAAATCTAGGGTGTCAAGTAATTGACGATACGCGCCATAGCAACCTTGCAAATCACCGATGACGTATTGATGACGAAAACTCATAATGCCTCTGTTGCTAAGACTTGATAATTATTATTGAAAGATAAGTGCATAAAGAAATATTTATTGAAAACAATCGACGCTAGAGATACGGATAACGTTTATCAATAATAAATATACTTTAGCTCTCTACTTCTAAATGACGCGCATGATTGCTTAAATTCACAAAGTCACTGACGCTTAGAGTCTCTGGACGTGCTTGTGGATCAATATTACAAGCTGCAAAATCGTCTTCGCTTAGTGTGGATAGCAGGGTTGATTTTTTAAAAATAGCGCGCAGGGTTTTGCGGCGATGGTTAAAGGTCTCACGTACTATGAGTGCAAAATGCTGCTCATCTTCTGCCACTATTGGCTTATCAATATGCGGGGTAAGGCGAAAGACCGCACTAGTCACTTTGGGCGGTGGGTTAAAAGCACCTCTGGGTACGGTCAGTAAATAATCGGTATCACAATGATATTGCATTATGACTGACAGACGACCATAGATTTTGCTGCCAACGTCGGCGGTAATACGCTCTACTACTTCTTTTTGTAACATGAAGTGCATATCTTGAATGACATCGGCATAACTAAGCAAATGAAATAGTATCGGCGTAGAGATATTATACGGTAGATTGCCCACCACGCGTAGCTTGCCACGCTCGGGGGTGTATAGCTCGCGATAATCAACGCTCATGGCGTTGGCTTTGATAATCGTAAAGTTAGGATGGCTGTTGGCACCGATACGAATGCGTAAGCTATCTGCCAAATCTCGATCAAGCTCAATGACAGTCATAGCGTCGACTTCAGCTAATAAAGGTTCAGTCAATGCCCCCATACCGGGACCAATTTCTATTAGGTTTTCATCACGACTTAAATGAATACTATCGACAATTTCACGAATAACACTGCGATCATGCAAGAAATTTTGCCCAAAGCGTTTGCGTGGCTGGTGTTTGGCAGCTCGCAAGCTGGCAGATAAGGTTTCGGCGTCAAACGAAGGTTTAGACATAAAGGATTCTTAATTAATAAACAATAAAATAGTAAATACCGCTAATAAGGCAGTAAGAGAGTGGTTTTATATTTTTTAAATTATATCACAGCTTATAATCAGCCTGCATTTCGCATTATCTTGTAGGTTGAAAAATATAGTCCGTTCAAAATAAAAATGGCACAAGTATTATAATGTGCTACTGGTACAAATTTTCCTCGCTTGCTGTGCGGCGTCTCAACTTTAGAGGCTCCAAAAAATTTATCCTAGCAGCATTGTATTCTTTTTAAAGTAAATCAATGATTGTAAGTAGCGTATTCTAATGAGCCAAAGCCTTATCTGCCATTTCATTCGCCATAACCAACGCTTGGTATAAGCTAGTAGCACTGGCGCCGCCGCGACCCGCCAAATCAAGCGCCGTGCCATGATCTACAGACGTTCGAATATAAGGCAATCCTAAGGTTAGATTAACCGTATCACCAAAACCATGCGACTTAAGTACCGGCAATCCTTGATCATGATACATCGCAATGACTGCATCACAATTCTCCAAATGTCTGGGCGTGAATAGTGTATCAGCGGGCATCGCCTCCGAGATATCTACCCCTGCTGCGATAAATTCTTGCAACACAGGATTGATAATTTCAATCTCTTCCGTGCCCAAATGCCCACCCTCGCCAGCATGCGGATTAAGACCACAAACTAAAATACGCGGTTGAGTCAAGCCAAATTTTGAGCGCATATCATCGAGCACAATTTGTACGGTCTGGCGTACATTATTTGCAGTAATAGCAGCGGGCACATCTTTTAGAGCCAAATGAGTGGTCACCAAGGCGACTTTCATGGTTGGATTGGCTAACATCATTACCACTTTATCACGGCCACTTTGCTGCATAAAAAATTCCGTATGACCGCTAAACATCGTGCCATCCAACAGCTTGATATCTGCATCAATCAGCGCAGATTTTTGTAGTGGCCCGGTTATTATAGCGGCCACAGTGTTATTTGACGCAAGCTGGTGAGCGGTTTCTAATTGCTGCGCAACCATTAGCGCATTATTAATATCAATATGACCAGCGACCACAGAAGCACCACAAGGAATATCAAGTAAAATAAACGCAGGGCCATTATCATCATTAGTGGCAGCAATCTGCTGTGATATATGCCCTATAAAATCGTCAGCATCTATTTGTGCATCTGCCGTTTGCCAAGATAGTTTGCTCGTCAACACACCAGCAGCGACCAACTCATCTGCTCGCGCTTGCATGGCAGCGGCATCAGCGGTCACCCAAATTGGCCGCGAAAAATCTTGTAACTTACCGGCTTGTGCCAATAGCAGCACCACGTCCATACCGATGCCCGCAGGCTCACCAGTGGTGATAAGAAGAGGTAGTTTTTGCATAGTCGGACTGTCCTTACTCATATTATAAATATCAAATTTTATTGTATTTTTTATTATATTTATGGCTTTTTAGTGCATCATTTCATTCGCTATTCATATCTATTAAGAGTCTGGCGGATACATAGATAGTTGCTGATAGCGTCCGAAAAAAGCACATAATGTGTTAAACTTTCGCTTTTGATTGTAGCATTTACTGGCAAGCGATGAAGCCACGTTTTGGTACCTCTATCGTAGAAGTACAGCTCACTTTCTGTTTATATTCTTAATCCTACTATTTTTTTAGACATACTCTTTTAACTGTTTTATTTTAATGCATTTTTTATAACGACTTCTGAATACCGACTTTTTTAATAATTAGGCACTCATGGCAGACACCAACAAGACCGACGACTTACTCAATCAGCAACCGCCACACAATATCGATATTGAAAAGGCGTTGCTGGCTTCTTTGATGAGTATTGAAGAGGCATATGACAAGATTGCCGACATCGTCACCAAAGATGATTTTTATGCGGGGCGGCACCAATATATCTTCGACGCTATCGCTCATTTGGCGGCCGTTAATGAGCCTTATGATACGGTTATGGTGCATGACTGGTTAGAAGCGCAAAAGCTTCTTAAAAGTGCTGGTGGTGACAGTTATTTAGCCGATATCTTAAGCCAAAGCCCAGCGACTCTCTTTAACCTAACCGCCTATGCTCAGCGCGTACGTGAACTGTCTACCTTGCGTCAGCTGATNGCTACGGGCAATGATATGCTCACTTTAGCTTATCATCCCAAAGATCAAACCGTCAGTGATATTTTGGACAATGTGGAAGCCAAAATATTCAGTATCAATGAGCAGCATAATAAACGCGCTGAGCAGCGCGGGCCGGTTGGTATTACTTCGGTATTGACCAACGTCATCGATAAAATTCAAGAGCTCAAATCAAATCCTGATGGCATGATTGGTTTGCAAACCCCATTTGCCGAGCTAAATAATAAAACCCAAGGGCTACAAGCTGGTGATCTAGTCATTGTCGCCGCTCGTCCTTCTATGGGTAAGACCACCTTTGCTATGAACTTGGCGGAGGGGATTTTATTCAATGAAGATCTTCCAGTGGTGGTGTTTTCTATGGAGATGCCAGCAGAATCAATTGTTATGCGTCTATTGTCATCGTGGGGAGCGATCAATCAAACCCATCTGCGCTCAGGGCAAATGAACGAAGATGAGTGGGCAAAGATGATGAATGCCATTCAACATCTGCAATCAAAGCATTTATATATCGATGACAGTACTGCCCTACCACCATCAGAGCTACGTTCACGCTGTCGCCGTATCGCCAAAAATCATGACGGAAAGTTAGGCGCTATCATCGTCGATTATCTACAATTAATGAAAGTCCCTGGTCTTGATACCAACCGTGTTGGGGAAATCTCTGAGATCTCTCGTAGTCTAAAGGCGTTAGCCCGTGAACTTGAATGTCCAGTCATTGCCCTATCACAGCTGAACCGTAGTCTAGAAAACCGCCCAAATAAGCGCCCGATTATGTCAGATTTACGTGAGTCTGGCGCGATTGAACAGGATGCCGATTTGATTATGTTTATCTATCGCGACGAGGTTTATAATGAAAACTCAGACCACAAAGGCGTGGCTGAGATTATTATTGGTAAGCAACGTAACGGTCCTATCGGAACGTTACGCTTGGGTTTTGAGGGGCAGTTCACCCGCTTTATCAACCTCACGCCTGAATACTATCAAGGCGTTACCTTTGATGATGAATAGTGCGCGAGCGTGCTTAATATTTAAAAATAATTGACCTTTAATAATCTGATTAATTTTTAACGATAAATCGCTGCTGATAATAAACGGCTATTAATAACAATAGCTTTGGCTGGTCAGTAGCTTTGAAACCCTGCTAATAAAGAAGCTGACTATGCGCACCGCCACTATCACTATTAATTCCAATGCCCTTACCCACAACCTGATGCAAGTCAAAAAAATTGCGCCTACTGCTAAAGTTTTAGCCATGGTAAAAGCCAATGCGTATGGTCATGGAGTCGCTGTGGTCTTGCCAGCTCTACAGCAGGCAGACGGTATCGGCGTGGCAACTTTTGATGAGGCGCTAGAGGCACGGCAATTAGGCTGGGATAAAACGATTGGCCTAGTTGAAGGGGTGTTTAGCGTGGATGAATGGCAGCAAGCCATTGATCAGTCATTCAGTTGTGTCATTCATCATCGTCCACAGCTAGATTGGGCGTTAGAGAATGTACCGTCAGCTAATAGCCCAACACGGCTAGTATGGCTTAAATATAATACCGGCATGAATCGTTTGGGTTTTAACGATGAGAACGTCATTCAGGCAGCAAATCAACTTCATGCTGCTGGCTACCAACTGATTCTTACCACTCATTTTGCCAATGCAGATGACCGTGACCACCCATTAAATGCTATCCAAATACAGCGCTTCGCTGACATGCTCACTGTCCTACGAGATAATATCAGCCCAGATATTAGAGGATCACTATGCAATTCAGCAGGATTGGTGAATTTTACCGACAGCCACTATGACTGGGTACGCCCAGGCATCATGTTATATGGTAGCTCGCCGGTCAATACGAAATCTGCTTATGATTTAAATTTACAGCCTGCGATGGACTTTAGCGCGCAAATTATGGCCTTTCAAACGGTTAAAGCTGGCGACGCTATTGGCTATGGTAGCCGCTGGATTGCACAACAAGATACCAGAACGGCATTGATTAGTATAGGTTATGGTGACGGTTATCCACGTGTGATCAATGACGATTCTTATGTCTCTGTCATCGATGCCAATACTGATGATGGTACCGGTACTGGTACTGGTACTGGCCAAAGCTATCCCTGTCCGGTTCGTGGTCGGGTCGCGATGGATATGATTGTTATAGATATCAGTGCAGCACCTGAAAATATTGCTCTAAACAGTAAGGTGGTGCTTTGGGGCAGTGCGCCTCATGTTGATGAAGTGGCCGCTCATGCTGGTACTATTGGTTATGAGCTGCTATGTCGCCTTAGCGCACGTCCAGAGCGCAAACAAGTTTAACTAATGTATCCAAATAACGAAGTCCTAGTACTCACTCCTCATGTCAAAATTGGGCGTTTACATTGGAAGTAATTACGCTATACTAAAAGTTTGTTGTCACCACGGCATAGCTGATCGCCATTGACGGCTGATAACGTATCATTTTTCATTGACTGTGATCGACTGCTAGGACTGCTATGAGTTTGCGCCATTTTTTGACCTTATCTGATTTAACCAAACAAGAACTAGAAGCTCTCATCAAACGCGCGAGTGAATTGCGTAAGATGCAACATGCCGGCGAGATTTATCAGCCCTTTGTTGGCCGTACGCTGGGTATGATTTTTGAAAAATCATCTACCCGTACACGCATATCGTTTGAAACCGGTATGGGTCAGTTCGGCGGTAGTGCTATTTTTCTATCGCCAAATGACACGCAGCTGGGTCGCGGTGAGCCTTTAGAGGACTCGGCACGCGTGATATCGAGCATGGTTGACATCATCATGATTCGTACCTTTGGGCACGAAAAAGTTGAAACTTTTGCGGAATATTCCAGTGTGCCGATTATCAATGCGCTAACCGACGACTACCACCCTTGCCAGCTGCTTGCTGATATGCAAACCTACTACGAGCATCGCGGTAGTATCGAAAATAAAATCGTCACTTGGGTCGGTGATGGCAATAATATGTGCTCATCGTTTATGCAAGCAGCAAATCAGTTTGGCTTTGAGCTGCGCGTCGCTGCCCCTTATGGTTTTGAGCCAGATCCTGCGCTTATGGAGCGTTTCTCGCACTGCGTCAGCCTAGTCGAAAACGTGCAGGATGCGGCAAAAGACTCCAACTTAATTGTCACAGACGTGTGGGCCAGTATGGGTCAAGAGTCAGAACAAAACACCCGCGCGCGCCGTTTTGCTCCCTATCAAGTGACACCATCATTATTAGACAAAGCAGACCCAGAAGTGGTCTTTATGCACTGCTTGCCTGCGCATCGTGGAGAGGAAATTTCTCACGATATGCTCGATGACCCACGTTCTGTAGTCTGGGATGAGGCAGAAAACCGCTTACATGCGCAAAAGGCATTGATGGAATTTTTATTAAAAGACAAGATTAAGTTGCCTGCATAGTAAAGATATGTCTAAAAAGATTTTTTAAAGTTAATATCGTAAAAAATCGACACCATAAAAAAGGCAGATTACATTAGTAATCTGCCTTTTTTACTATACAAAAACCGTTATGCTAAAATATTAAATTAATCTTAACGCGTTAAGGTTTCTACCCCATCACTACCCGCCTTTAACACAATATCGGCTTGATTGGCAGCAAAAATACCATTACATACCACGCCCACGATATTATTCAACTGCTGTTCAAGCTCAAGCGGATTACTGACATCTAAGTCATAAGTATCTAAGATGACATTGCCATAATCAGTAACAAAGTCTTCACGATATACGGGCTCACCGCCCAACTGCGCCAACTGCCGTGCCACATAAGAGCGCGCTTGCGGTAGCACTTCAATCGGTACGGGGAACTCGCGCCCAAGTACCTTAACCATTTTGCTGTCATCAACCATGCATACAAACTTATTAGACGCGGCTGCGACGATTTTTTCGCGAGTGAGTGCCCCGCCGCCCCCTTTAATTAATTGCAAATGCTCATTAACCTCATCTGCACCATCGATATAAACATCTAGCGTACCGGCAAAATTTAAGTCGACCACTTCGATACCGAGTGCACGAAGTTTATCTTCTGTAACCTGTGAGCTGGCAACCGCACCGGCAAGCCTAAATGTAGGCAATAACTCAATCAGACAATTTACCGTGCTACCTGTCCCTACTCCTAATATCATATCGTCTTCGATATAGCCTAGAGCAGCCTTGGCAGCGGCTTGCTTTTGTGCGTGCTGATCACTCATCATAAATCCTTGGCAAGACAAACTTATCAATATAAAAGAGGTAAAATGCGCGGTCATTATAACTGATGCCTATAACAGATGTCAGCCTGCCACCAATTTTAATTTGGCCATTATCTTGGTCATTTTTAGGATGCGTTTTTCATTATAAAGGCTTTAATTAAATCATAACTACTGTGAACACGACCACGGAAATTGCAATTGCGCCTTGCAAGATGACAAAAATCAGCATAGGCTAATCTATTTCGTTTTTATCTTCATTCATCATCTATTTATTCATCACCTAGATTAGGAGTCGTTATGCTGTCACATTGGGTACGAGCCATCTTGCAAGCCACCGTCTATGACGTTGCTATTCAAACCCCACTTGAGCCTGCACCCAAGCTGACCCAGCGTTTTGCTAATGACATTCGTTTTAAACGCGAAGACTTACAACCGGTTTTTTCCTTTAAATTGCGCGGGGCTTATAACCGTATCAGTCAATTAAGCGATGAGCAAAAGTCTCACGGCGTTATCTGTGCTTCAGCCGGTAATCATGCCCAAGGTGTTGCTTATTCCGCACGAAAATTGTCGCTAAAAAATATTATCGTTATGCCCACCACCACCCCTGACATTAAGGTCGATGCGGTCAAAGCGTTGGGTGGCAATGTTGACCTACAGGGTGATAGTTTCGATCAAGCCAACCGTTATGCCATTGCGCTTGCTGAGCGTGAAGGCTTAACGTTTATACCGCCATACGATGACGAGCTGGTCATTGCCGGTCAAGGCACCATTGGTCTTGAGCTGACCCAGCAATGGCGCAATATGGACTATGTTTTCGTTGCTGTAGGTGGCGGTGGCCTTATCTCAGGCATTGCGGCATTCCTAGGTGAAGTTGCCCCGCACGTCAAAGTTATCGCGGTAGAAGCCGAACAATCTGCTTGCCTACAAGCGGCACTTAAAGCTGGCGAGCGCGTAAAACTCGAACAAGTCGGCTTATTCGTTGATGGCGTAGCAGTGGCACAAATTGGCGAACTACCATTTGACGTCATTCGTACTCAAAAAAGTGATAACTCAGGACCGGTGGTTGAACCCGAAGTCATAACCTGTAGC
>JGI1221J15618_1066413_pt1 | contig 9200 bp, 7 predicted proteins | sample LakVidmifraction_4_FD_15618 | JGI IMG/M metagenome (IMG submission 15618) | reverse complement strand
CGATATCATGATCTGCCCAGCCTTTAATGGCAGCGACCTCAGCCAAACGATCCGTACCCGATGCGTGGTCAGCACGCGTCATCACTACCTCATATCCGGCATCCATACAGACCTTAGCAATACGCTCATCATCAGTGGCAATACACATATCATCGGCAAAATGAGCCACTTGTGCCTTTTCAGCCACCCAAAGTATCATGGGCTTACCGTGAATGTGCAATAGCGGCTTGCCAGGTAGACGTGTACTTTTAAAACGCGCGGGAATGACAATATGAGTTTTGGCTGGCGTTATTGATGTTACGGAAGTTACTGCTATCGACATGGTTAATTCCTATAATAAGTCATACAAATAGCTCATATTAAGAACTTATACAAAATTCTAGAGCGTGCTTATTGTGCTCTCTTTATCACTCTCAAAGTGAATACCCAAATCTTGTAATTGCTGCTGTAGATTATAATAACAACTATCAGATAACACCGCTGTCACTGGCAATACCCATAGCCTGCTTATTAGTTCTTTATACTCATCGTTGAGCGCTTGCTTAGTTCTGGCTTCTAACGATAATTCATTTATTAATAGGGTCTTTATTTTTACCGCATCTTTACTAGTGACAATAATTGGCTGCTGGGTGTATTGCAACAGCTCAGCAAGGCTAAAATCATAATGATCAGGATAAGGGTGCGGAATAACGTCAAAACCAAGCGCGCTGAGCGTATTAAAAAACCGCTGCGGATAGCCAATACCGCTAACCGCATGAACTTGACTGCCTTTAGTCGGTGCTACGATATCATTCAGTGCTGATTTATCAATTGACACTATCTTATCAGTTAATACCTTGCTATCACTTAGCAGTTCGTTATTCACCTGAACATTAGATAATAAAGGTTGCCATAAAAGTTGTAAGCTATCTGGCTGTAACTGCATGGTTAAACGCGTACTTAAAGATTGATCGTTGTATTGATGATGGTATTGATGGCCATATTTTTGATTGGCAGGCGTTACTGTGCTATTGGTTTTTTCATGATAGATCACATTAGCATTTTTTAGCCGCGACATTGGTTCCCGTAAAAATCCTGTCGGTAATAACTGCTGATTACCAAAACCACGTGCCGTATCTACCACAATCCATTCAATATCTCGTTGCAACGTATAATGCTGTAGGCCATCATCCGCTATTATCAGCTGTAAATCAGGGTACGCATCTAATAGCATAGTAATCGCTTGCTTACGATCGGGGCATACCGCCATCGCCGCGCTGGTCATATTAACAATCAAGCAGGGTTCATCACCGACTTCACTAGGTACACTATCTGCAGTGACTAATGCTGGCATTTTGCTACTATCACCACCATAGCCGCGACTGATGACCCCGACCTTTACCCCATGCTGCTGTAAATAACTGACCAAAGCTATAATTAGTGGCGTTTTACCACTGCCACCGACCGTAATATTACCGATTACCATAACAGGAATAGGAGCACGATAGCTTTTAAACAGTCCTGTTTGGTAAGCTTGACGGCGCAGCATCATTATCAAACCATATAGCCAGCTAAGAGGCAGCAATAGCCATAACCAAGCAGCTTGACGTTGCCATGCACGGGTCATTGTCGTTTCAATGCTCATGGGCTACCACTTCACCTATCATTGCTTAATTATGGATTATCGTACTGTCATTTATTAGAAATTTGACCACGCGTCTTTACTTAGCAGCTTTTAAATTATCTGACGTTTAAAAGACTGTTTATTACTTAACGGTCTTTTAATAACTGGCTATTCAATCGTTTTATCAAAAGCAAAAAGCTACTCAAAATCTCTTTCATACATTTGCGCGTAATGACCTTGCTTTTGCATCAGTTCGCTATGGGTACCAAGCTCGACAATCTGGCCGCCATTCATCACTGCGATGCGGTCGGCGGATTCAATAGTGGTTAAGCGATGAGCAATGACTAGGGTCGTGCGATTTTTCATGACATTATCGAGTGCTTGCTGGATGAAATATTCCGACTCATTATCAAGCGCGCTGGTGGCTTCATCCAATATTAAAATGGGCGCGTCTTTTAGGAGAGCACGAGCGATAGATAAACGCTGACGCTGTCCGCCAGATAATTGCAAACCTTCAGCCCCAATCTCACTCTGATAGCCGTGCGGCATTTTCATAATGAAGTCATGAGCAAAGGCATCTTTAGCTGCAAGCTCAACTTCAGCCTGTGTTTTTTGCGCTAGGCCGCCATAAGCAATATTATTAAATACGGTGGTATTAAACAGTACCACTTGCTGATTGACCATCGCAATCTGCGAACGCAAACTCTCTAAAGTAATGTCCTCAATCGGCATACCGTCCATCGTAATTTGCCCTGAAGAAGTGGTCAGGGTGCGCGTTAGTAAGTTCACTAAAGACGACTTACCGGCACCACTACGACCAACCAACGCGACGGTTTCGCCTGCCCGTATATCTAAGTTAAAGTTTTGTAAGGCCACAGTCGAGTCTGGGTAGACCAAGCTGACATTCTCCAAATGAATCGCGCCTGATAGGGCCGGATTAAGCTTCCCTGTGTCCTCTTCTTCAGGCTCATCGATGAGCGCGAATATAGACTCACCAGCAGCAATACCTTTTTGCAATTTTTGGTTGACATCCGTCAACGAGCGCACCGGCTTACTGAGCAAACCCGCCGCCGCAATATAAGAGATAAACTCACCCGCTGAGATATTATCAATGACTGCAGGACGTAGCGCAAGCCACACCACTACGGCCATTGCAATCGCCATCAATAGCTGTACCGCTGGCGTATTAATGCTGTTAGTAACGACTACCTTCATGCCCTGGCGTAGATTCTTTTTTGAAGTAGCGTCAAAACGCTTCGCTTCATAAGCTTGCCCGCCATAATTTTTGACCACCTGATAACCGCCAATCACCTCATTAGTGATGTGACTGACATCACCCATAGTTTCTTGGATGCCCTTTGACAGTTTAAGATAACGCCTAGAGGCAATACGAATCAGCCATAATATTGGCGGTAACACTAAAAATAAGATTAAGGTCAAACGCCAATTGCTATAAAGCAAAAAGCCCATCAAAGCTAAGACCGTTAGACCATCACGCAATAAGGTCTTCAACGAGTCCGTACTGGCAGCGGTCACCTGCTCCACATCAAAGATAAGCTTAGAAGATATCGTACCTGCTGGGTTGGCTAAATAGAACGAACTCGGTAAGCGCAGTAGTTTATTAAATACCTGCACCCGCAGCTCATAAACCAGATTCCGCGATACTAAGGCAGTATAGTAGTTACCCAAAAAGCTACCCACACCGCGCACAAAGAATAGCGCAATAATAATGAATGGAAATAAATCTTGCTTGCTTTGGTCGTTTTGGTTGATAGCATCAGTGATATATTGCAATAATTTAGCAATCCAAATCTCGGTTCCCGCATTGATGGCAAAACCGACAACGGTTAGCATCAGTGCCCACCAGTACGGCTTTAGATAGCTCAGTAAACGCAATAAGGTCTTGTGCTTAGGTGGACTAAGTGGTGGTGCTGGTGTTTTTTTAATAGAAGTCTTTGTAGAGTCAGATTGACGAGCTTGGCTCATAAAAGCCTCAATTCGGATATAAATACGTGAGTTTTTCACACTTAGAGCGTGGCGGTATATAACGTCAGTAGCATGCGTATAAAACAGCGATACAAGACGTTTTGATCAACGGTTTAAATACGACAGTTAACCGCAGTAATGGGCGATAAAGTATAGCATTTTGTTACCAAGGGTATCTGTGCTGGAATAACGTGGTATTTGAACAGTTCGATTCAATCACGGAATCGCTCATAAAACCCAATCGAAAATTATTGTGGTAAAGTCTGACCGAGTGGTACCACTGTACTGATATTTAGATTTAAAAACCCCAATTTACCAGCGATATCCATCACCCGCACTACCGATTGGTGAGTCGCGTTAGCATCTGCGGCAATAACAAACAGCATGTCACGATTGGTGCCCGCCTCTTGCTGTAGCATATTGGTCAGTTCAGCCTCACTACTACTAGCGAGAATAATACCGTTGACCAGATAGCTGCCATCTTCTTGCACAGCCACCTCAATACTGTCCTTTTGCTCCATTTGTGCCACACCCTCAGCTTCAGGGAGGATAATATTTAGGCGGCTAAAATGATTAAACGAAGTCGCAAGCAGCAAGAATATAATCAAAAACAACAAGCAATCAATCATTGGGGTCAGATTAATTTCAAGTGGCTCGACGGTAGGTTTTCTAAAGCGCATAGCAGTCTCTTCAATGTATAGTTGAGCGCCTTTAAAACGAATACACTATGGCTGGGAGAAATTTTCGAAGGCTCGAAAAGTGCCGCAATCGCACAGCAAGCTAGAAAACTTTTTACCCGCTATACGAAATCATATGTGTATCCATTTTATTTGGTACTGACTATACCTAATGGGGTATGTCTAGTACAACTGTCAGCATCAATAGGCAGCTATTAAAAAGTAACCGTCGGATTTTAATCTAGACCTACTGTGTCACTGAAGCGCCTATCGTCTGAATCGCTATACAATGCTGAATTATGAGTAGAAATAGGTACGGATGGCTTATGAGCACTATCTAATAGCTGATAATCATATAAATCTTGAATCATAAGCCCTGCTTGAGTCTCAAACTGGGCATTGATATCAATAATACGACGCTGAAAATAGCGATAGGCGACCAGCGCTGGTATCGCTACAATCATGCCCGCGGCAGTGGTGATCAAGGCTTGTGACACACCGGCTGCCAGCAACGTTGGATCCTGCATTGCACCGTCGGTAATCGCCAAAAACGAAGATATAATCCCTAGTACCGTCCCCAATAATCCTAGCAGCGGCGCAATCGCACCTATGGTACCCAGCATATTAATATTCTTTTCTAACTGATGAACTTGTACGCTGGCACGATTCTCCATATGCATGGTCATCGACTCTAGACCATATTGGCGATAGAGCAAACCGATTGCCAGAATATCACCCAGTGCGGTTTTTTCTTTGACGTTCATCAGCTGCGTGCGCCCAATATCACCGTTTTCGCGCAAACGCGTAATCAGCTGGTCGCGTAATCTAGCCGGCGCGACTTTATTGAACTGTAAGGTATGGCTACGCTCAATAATAATAACTAGAGCAACTATCGAGCACACAACAATAGGCGTCATTAGCCATCCGCCCGCTTTTACCAACTCCCACATAAACAACTACTCTCTTTTATATTCTGGTAAAACAATAGTACAAAATCGCTTAAAACCCAGAGGGTTATGGCGACTTGTTTATTATTGTGAGTAATACATTAGGCTAATAAAAGCAGACGGACAAATAGACATTAAACCTGCGCTTCTAGATATTTTATTAAGGCAGCAAACTCGTCTTGATTGTGAAAAAATATCTCTACACTACCCTGACCATCTTTTTTATGTTTAAGCTTTACCTCTGCCCCTAGCACATCTGTCAGACGCTGAGTTAAACGCTCAGCATCATGAGTCTGTGCTTGCTCAGTACGGCTAGCCTTCGGAGCGGGTTGTAAGATTGATTTGACCAGTTTTTCAGCTTCACGGACGGTTAAGTTACCATCAATAATTTTTTGAGCGATGATAGGCTGCTGTTCAGACGATAACGCTAGCAGAGTCCGCGCATGACCCATATCCAGCGCACTAGCCGCCAGATGATCTTTTACAGTATCGTGTAGCTGATTTAATCGTAATAAGTTCGATACCGTCGTCCGCGCTTTGCCAACAACCTCAGCAATCATGGCATGACTCATACCAAACTCGGTATGAAAGCGCTGTAATGCTGCGGCTTGCTCAATCACAGATAAGTCTTCACGTTGAATATTCTCGATCAATGCCAGCGCAATGGCCAGCTCATCGGATAGCGCACGTTCAATCGCTGGGATGACCGTTTTGCCGGCCATTTTTGCGGCACGCCAGCGGCGTTCACCAGCAATAATTTCATGAGTAACGATCGCAGCGCTTTTGTCTTCGTTTGCTAGCAAGGGACGAATAACGATTGGTTGCATCACACCGTGCTGTTCAATAGAAGAGGCCAACTCTGCAAGAGCCGTTTCGCTCATATCGCGGCGCGGTTGATATTTACCAGCTTGCAGTCGCGTCACCTCTATTTGCACTAAGCTTATTTGATCTTCATTGCCGCTATTGTCTATACCGCTGCTACGGTTCCTAGTCCCGTTACGGGCCGATCGTGGCGGACGGCTGCTCGAACCACTAGCCTCTTTAGCAAGCTTTTCATAAGATTTGTCACTGGCTTTTTCGCGAGAAATTGCGCGACTGCTTTTAGTAGGCTTATTTGCGTCCAAGGTCACTTCTGATATTGACTCTGAGGCCACATTCGGTAAGCTGTCATCATGCGCAACCGTATCATCTTGTAAGGCAGAGGCGGTAATTTTCTTTTCTTTTTTGATTGACCCTAGTAAGGCATCTAAACCTCGATTGGCAGCCAACCCTCGTTTCTTCGCCATGATTACCTATCCTCTAACGCTAAAATAAAAGCCAAATGATTGTTAATGAGTGCTTATTGGTGACTGTATTAATTAATAAATGCGAAGATTAACACATGTGCTGTTTAATAATTTATTGTTTAATCGTTGTTTAACCGATTTTTAGCATATTTTTTACAGAATACTGTTTTTGATCTATCGTTTTTAAAATACTATTACCGGCTTTGCTTAATGACCTCAGCAGCTAGCTTTAGATAAGCTTGTGCCCCTTTTGAGCTTTTTTCAAACGCTAATACCGGCATACCATGGGCGGGTGCTTCAGCCAAACGGATATTTCTTGGAATATGTGTTTTGTACATGATATCGCCAAAATGCGCATCGAGCTCAGCGGATACATCATTGGCCAAGGTATTACGCGCATCAAATAAGGTTCTGACTACTCCGCGTATATACAGCTTAGGATTCAGCTCCGTTAAACGCTCAATCGTCTGTGATAAATCTGCTAGACCTTCCAGCGCATAATACTCACACTGCATCGGAATAATGACCCCATCAGTGGTCACTAACGCATTAATAGTCAGTAAGTTCAAACTTGGTGCGCAGTCCATAATAATATAATCATAAGGCTTCGTTTTACCGCCGACTTGGTCAGTCACTAGATCCGCCATAGCCGTCTTCAATAGCTCGTGGCTATTGGTTTGACCCATCAAGGTAATGTCCATACCTGCCAGCTCACGATTAGCAGCAATAACATCAAAGCCTGCTGGACTTTTGACAATAGCGTCTTGAAGCGATACGCCATCAAGTAGCACATCGGTAACCGTCAGCTCAAGGTCATTTTTATCAAGACCGGTACCGGTAGTGGCGTTACCCTGTGGGTCTAAGTCAATCAGTAGTACGCGCTTGCGCTTGGCGGCCAAACTCGCGGTCAAGTTTACCGCCGTCGTGGTTTTACCAACGCCGCCTTTTTGATTCGCAATTGCTATGATTTCCATACACTCACTCAATTTAATTAATATAACGCTCGTTACTTATTTCACTTTTTAACTCAAGCCGCTTTTTATTCTGAATAATTTATTATTTCACCAACATAAATTTTAATCTTTAATAAAATGGCCTTTAATAGACAACATTAATAGCTTTAATGACCATAGCTTTATGACTACTAATAGCTTTGTGGCCGTTAAGGTGACCATAGCTTAGACATTTTTATGGGATAATTCAATCAAATGGCGGCTATCCTCTAAACGCGGTACATTAAGCTTGATAGTTTTAATCTGCCAGTTTTGATCCAACGCTTGTAACTCCTCAAAAGTCGGTTCTTTACCTTTCATCGCACACAGGCAACCATTATCTGCTAAGCGCGGCTGACCTGCCTCTACAAAATCTATCAAGCTGGCAAAGGCCCTAGAGGTGACCACGTCATACTTAGCGTCATGCGCTTCAATCCGAGCAGCAATCGGTTGCACATTGGTCAAACCAAGCTCACTACTGATCTGTTTGATAAAACGTATCTTTTTCTGATTGCTGTCTAAAGCCGTACAATGACGTTCAGGCTGACAAATCCCGATAATTACTGCAGGTAACCCTGCACCAGTACCGATATCTAACAAAGTCCCAGCTGGTAAATGCGCTATAATAGCCAAGCAATCGATGACATGTTTGGTTAGCGCCTCCACGGGATCGGTAATAGCGGTCAAATTATACGCTTTATTCCATAATAAAAGCTTATCTAAGTACAACAATAGCGTGCGCTGCTGCGTGTCACTTAGCGGTAGCGCTAACGTTTGCACTGACTGAGCTAATATGTCAGCAAGCATCGGCAACTGCGTGCTAAGCTTAACAAAGCCAGTCGGGTCAATATTAGAGAGACTCGTCCTGTTAGTAGAGTTGACAGAAGACTTAGCAGATGCTGACATAGAACAAGTTATCCCGTTTTGGCATGTGAACCGCCTATTTTATCATGAGGACTGCGCGTTGAATAGTTGCAGATTGCGCCAATGTCCGCCATCTTATACTATCTTCGTGGTTATTAATGACTTATTCGTCTTTTGTCGTACTAAACTTATAATGCTAAACGGTGCTTGATCCTCTATTTGACATACCAACACAATATTTTAAATACGACTTAGAGGCGTCATTTATTATTTATTAGTCCTATTCAAAACCAACAATGAACGGTTTATTTTTACTTTTTTACCTTAATACTAATTATGCTATTTGATACCAATCATTCTATTTGCTATACCTAATTTTTTGATGACTCACTATATGCCCATGTACGAAAATCTGACCGAGTAGCCAAATACTATTATGACTCAAAGCCCTAAATATATGACTCAAAACCCAAAAGATTATAAAAATATGCTAGCTTCCACCGTTGACTTAACTGAAACTGAGCAAACCTTGCCGCCTATCCCTGATCCTATATTTGTAGAAGTGAACCAACGCTGCCAAATAAGTGCTGATCGGCTCAAACGCTATAGTGACTCTAAAACGCTACCGAGGGATACGCGCACTGCACCAGATTTAGATATCGGCTTTGGGCAGCAGCGCGCGCTCAAGGCACTACAGACCGCACTCGATATCAAGGCTAGCGGCTATCATGTGTTTGCTGCTGGCGAGAACGGACTGGGCAAGCGTACCGTTATAAGGCGCCTACTACAACGTAGTGCCGCAGACGCGCCGACACCTGATGATTGGGTCTATGTGCACAATTTTA
>JGI1221J15618_1023598_pt1 | contig 9256 bp, 8 predicted proteins | sample LakVidmifraction_4_FD_15618 | JGI IMG/M metagenome (IMG submission 15618) | reverse complement strand
GTTTGTTTTAGAAGGTCTGAGCGATATTATAGACAATTTTGAGGCCAGCTTTGCGCATACCGTTGCCAAGCGGCATAACATGACATGGCGTCTACATGACAATGGGATAAAGACCAAAGTTGGTATTTTGGTATCCAAGTTTGACCATGCCTTATTGGATTTACTATGGCGGCATCAACGCGGCTTGCTCGATTGTGAGATTACTTCCGTAATCAGTAACCATTCTGACTTACGCCAAGCGGTCGAAAACTTTGGTATCCCTTTTCATCATATTCCTGTGACTAAGAACAATAAAGCAGACGCAGAAGCACAGATTCATGAGCTGATGGCAGGGAATGATTTACTGGTATTGGCGCGCTATATGCAAATATTGTCATCAGACTTTGTTAAGCGCTGGCCGATGCAAATTATCAATATTCATCATTCATTCTTGCCAGCGTTTGTAGGAGCAGATCCTTATCGGCAAGCGTATGATAAAGGCGTGAAACTTATTGGCGCGACTGCTCATTATGTTACCGCTGATCTGGATCAAGGACCTATCATCGAGCAAGATGTGCACCGGGTGACCCATCGGCAAGGCGTTGCTGAGTTGCGGGCGATTGGACGTGATATAGAGCGCAATGTGCTGGCAAGGGCAGTCAATTGGCATGTGCAAAATCGGGTGATCGTGGCAGGTAATAAGACTGTGGTATTTAATTAAAAAGGCAATTTCTTAATAAAATTATCTAAGCAGGTGCTAAGCACTAATTGTGAATAACGGCTCGTAAACAATAGGCTAAGTCATCTTACTTTATCTTATAGCACCAACTCTAACACAAACTTGCTGCCAACAAAGCCAAGTGCTAATAAGATAAAGGCATAGATGGTGATGTTGGCGGCAAGTTTGCCTCGCCAGCCAGCGCACCAATTCCCCAGCAGTAATGCACCGAACATCAACCACGATAAGATGCTAAATACCGTTTTGTGAGCGATATGCTGCGCCATTAAGTCTTGTACATAAACAAACCCGAGTCCCAACGCAATGCTGAGCAGGACAAAGCCGACTAAGATCATATCGAACAGTAAGCCTTCCATAGTTTGTAGTGACGGTAGCTTATTGACCCAAAAGCGGTGAATGGTATGATGCTTAAGCTCACGGATTTGTAGACGTAAAAATAGCGCTTGCACCGCTGCCATCAGCAGCACACAATAGGCGGCAAATGACAATAAGATATGCGCTTCAAGACCCATACTGACATCGGTGAGCGGCTGATAAGGAGCGCGGCCAATATAGCCAATAGCCATACCAATCAGGGCCGTAGGTGCAGCCAAAATCCCTAGGCTGACAATGGGACGATATAGAGAAAATAGCACGTAGAAGAATAAGAAAAGTAAACTGGTCAGACTGAACACATTAAATAGATTAAAATTTAGCCCGTATAAAGTGACAATGTAGGGATATAACAGCGCTGCGTGCGCCAGCATACCCACCAGTAATAAGCCAAGACTGGCGCCTTTATTGATGGGCCTATCTGTCGTCAATGCCCAACCGATATGGATACTGACCACGATATAAGCCATACTGGCTATCACAAACGCAAGTAACACAGGCAAGCCTCATGGAAAATCAGGAGCGCGCCATTGTCACTATTGTCACTTAGGGCCGCTCAAGTTAATGCTAAAATGGTATGATTAGAATAATCCTTCAATTTATCATAAAATAGAGGCCAATTGAGAATCGTCGCTATTATTATTTGACTAAGCCTGTATTAAAATCTATATCTACGCTTTTACTGAAGAAAAGTTATTCATTAAAAGCGTTAATTTCAGAGCTTAGATAGAAACTTTGCGAATAGCACAAATAAATAGTTCAAATAAATAGAAAGCTAGTGAGTAAAAAGCCTCTCTAATTGATCGCCACACTGATTGTTGACTACAACATTATTGACCAGAAGATTACTGGCCACAAAACCACTGACTGAAAATTACTAATTGATTACTAAATGAGAGTTATTTATGTTTGATACCTTAACCGAACGCCTATCGTCGAGTTTACGCAATGTTGTCGGTACTGGGCAGCTGACCGAAGACAATATTAAAGATACCTTGCGTGAAGTGCGTATGGCATTGCTAGAGGCCGATGTCGCGCTACCTGTGACTCGTGATTTTGTCAAACGCGTTAAAGAGCAAGCGCTAGGCGAGGAAGTACTCAAAGAATTAGCACCAGGCCAGGCGTTTGTAAAAATTGTCCACGATGAGCTGACCGAGATGATGGGCAGTGCCAATCAGCAGCTGGAAATGACCGGCAAGCCACCTATCATCTATTTATTAGCGGGCTTACAAGGTGCAGGTAAAACCACCACCGCTGGTAAATTGGCTAAATATTTACAAGAGCGCCATAAAAAGAAGGTCATGCTGGTCTCAGCTGACGTCTATCGTCCAGCAGCCATTCAGCAGCTTGAACAAGTCGCCTCACAAGTTGATGCTAAGTTTGTTAATTCAAGCACTGATGAAAATCCGATTGATATTGCCTTACGTGCGATCGAAGAAGCCCAAATTCAATATCAAGATATCTTGATTATTGATACGGCTGGTCGTCTGGCTATTGACGAAACCATGATGGATGAGATCAAGGCGTTAACTGCAGCGGTTAATCCTTCTGAGACTTTGTTCGTCGTGGATGCGATGACCGGTCAAGATGCCGCCAATACTGCCAAAGCCTTTAACGATGCATTGCCATTGACGGGTGTTATCTTAACCAAGACCGACGGTGATGCTCGCGGCGGTGCAGCGTTATCGGTACGTGCCATTACGGGCAAGCCGATTAAGTTCTTAGGTCGCGGCGAAAAATTAGACGCGTTAGAACTCTTCCATCCAGAACGTATCGCCCAGCGTATCCTTGGTATGGGTGACGTACTGAGCTTAGTTGAAGAAGTTGAACAAAAGATTGACCGTGATAAAGCCGAAAAAATGGCGAAAAAGATGCAAAAGGGCGGCGCATTCGACCTTGAAGATCTACTGACTCAGTTTCAGCAAATGAAGAGTATGGGCGGCATGTCAGGCTTCCTTGATAAAATGCCGGGCATGGGCGGATCCGATATGCAAAAGGCGGTTGAAGATGCCAAGCCAGAAGAAAAAGTTCGCGAGATGGAGTCGCTTATTAATTCGATGACCCCCTTTGAGCGCCAAAATCCGGATAAGATTAATCCGAGTCGTAAGCGCCGTATTGCTGCTGGTTCGGGTAAAGAAGTCCAAGATATTAATCGTTTGCTAAAGCAACATAAGCAAATGGCAAAAATGATGAAAATGATCTCTAAGCCTGAAGGTATGGGTAAAATGATGAAATCTATGCAAGGATTGATGGGCGGCGGCGGTGCCTCTGGCGGTGGCGGTGGTCCCTTGTTTGGTGGCGGTGGTCAGTCAAAAGGTGGTATGAAAGATGTGAACCAAGCGCAAATGGCCAAACAAATGGGACTGGATCCTAATAATATGCCCAGCACTGAAGAGATGCAAAAGCAGATGCAAGAAATGCAAAACGAACCCACTAAGGATTTTAAAAAACGCTTTTAAGTCATCGCTAGTTTTTTAATATTTTTTAATAGTGGTTGCTAGGCAAAAATCCCAAAGCTAATGGTAGTTTTGGGATTTTTTATGGACATATCGTTTAGTCAGTCTAGAACATCTAACAATTGACAGAATAATTTCAAATGTTAAAAAATGACTCAATGAATAAAGTATGAATAACGTAGAAAGTGATAAAACTTGCTGACCCTAAATGCTATGATAGGCGCTATTTGATAACACCAGTAGCTTAAGCCGAGGTCATGATGTTTTTAGCAATGGATACCGTGTTCGATCAGTGTTCGATCGCGATACTTGATGACAGCGGTAAGGTCATATCAAGCCAAACTGAAACGGGTAAACGCCAGCAGACTCAGCAAATATTGCCAATGATTGATGCTGCTTTGAGCAAAAGTCAATTAAGCCTTGCTGATATACAAGCATTAATATTTAACCGCGGTCCGGGTGCGTTTAGCGGTATTCGTATTAATACGGCAGTGGTGCAAGCATTATCGGTAGCGCATGATCTACCTTGTGTCGGTATCTCAAGCCTGCAAGCAATTGCGCAGTGTGCCTATCAGCAATATGGCTTAACAGAGGTTTATAGTGCCCTTGATGCCCGTATGCAGCAAGTGTATTTCGGGCATTATTTATTACAAGAGCAGCGATTGGATAACCAGTCAGATAACCCATCAAAAATTGCTATCATGCAGCCAGTGAGTATAGAAGAAAGCGATAGTACAGAGCAGCTGTTAGATTATGAGCGTCAAACGCTGCTTAATATTCCTATCGTTGGTAATGGCGCTGGCTTACTGAGCCACTATGATGGGCAGATATACCATGAAGATGTCTGCCCCGATGCGGTGGTCATAGGACAATTGGGTATTGCGCAATTTATGACTTTGGGGGGTACCGATGCGGCGCTTGCACTGCCAAAATACTTACGCAATCAAGCTTGGAAAACCCTGAAAGAACAAGGCAAAGCGTAATTTTATTATAGCGCATTAGGCATTGTTTATAACGGCTAAAGACCTCATCGTTGAATGTCTAATATCAACCATATCACGACAATATAAAACAACCAGCAAGTCTGTTTTTAGGAAAGCGATTGTGGATATACTTTTATTAATTCAAGCCGTCATCATGGGTATCGTTGAGGGTATTACTGAGTTTTTACCCATTTCCAGTACTGGTTATCTCATCTTGTCAGCAGACTTGATGGGCTTTTGGACTAAAGACAAGGTCGATTTGTTCATAGTAGTGGTTCAACTGGGGGCTATTCTGGCAGTCATTTATGACTATTGGGGACGATTGTGGCAAGCGCTCACAGGGCTAGTCACCGGAAAGTCGGATGTTATGAGTAACCCAAGACAGTTGGGACTGAGTTTGATTATTGCTACCATTCCAGTGATGCTCATCGGCTTTACCTTCGCCGACGAAATTAAAACCTATTTGTTTAACCCTATTACTGTGGCGATTATGCTGATTATTGGTGGTTTGCTGATATTTTATGTAGAAAATCGTCCTAAGACCATTATTGCTAACGAAGCAGAAGATGTCAGCTTCAAGACCGCATTAAAAATTGGCCTGTTTCAGTGTTTGGCGTTAATACCGGGCACGTCACGCTCCGGCGCCACCATTATTGGTGCGCTATGGCTTGGGGTCTCACGTAAGGCATCGGCAGAATTCTCTTTTTTCTTAGGTATTCCGGTCATTATTGGTGCTGGGTTATTAGATTTGCTCAAGCATCATGAGGTATTGACCAGTAGCGAAGATTGGTTGGTGTTGGGCGTAGGCACAATAGTGTCATTTATCGTGGCGCTGTTGTGTATTCGCTGGCTGGTAGCTTGGGTCAGTCGCCGCGACTTTAAGATTTTTGCCTGGCTGCGTATTATTACTGGTATCGTAGTATTAGTAGCAGCTTGGGGCTTTGGCTATCAATTCGCCGGCTAGTTGCTGTTTTTTATAAGAGTAGACTTGCTAGATTTTCAGGTTTTTGGCTTGGTGTTTGAGGAATAATATTCATGACCGCTCAACTTACGGCTAACAACGCTGTTTCGTTCAGTAAGTGTAAATTACTTTATACTTCCGAGGTGCAGCAGCCGCAAGTTGAATTTTTGCAAGCGCTAGTGAGCAAGCATCAGCTGTCCTTAAGTTTAAATACCGAGCTGATATCCGGTAAGCTCAACCAAAAATATCGAGAGCAATTGAGTGCGGAGGCTACTCAGCCTATTCTATTATTAGATGATAAAAACAAGCTGTCATGGCTCAGTAACGGTCTAAGTGTCGCGCCTGAATGGGACAAGCTACAACGCCGCGTGGTCAGCGCGGGTCGTAAATCCGAACTCTTATTACAAGCGACAAAAATTAGCGCTGATAGTTATGTGATTGATGCGACAGCAGGTTTTGGTCATGACAGCTTAATATTGGCCAGTACCGGTGCGCAAGTGATTATGCTTGAGCAGCAACCTTTGATCGCATTATTATTGCTCGCTGAACGTGAGCGTATGAGTACCCAGCCGAATTGGCAAAAGCTGATGTCACGTTTGCATATTATTAATATCGATGCGCTCAGTTATTTTGCGCATCGCCAAGATACTACTACGCTTAAAACTACAGATGCGGTTAATAATGTTGATAATAACAGCATCGATGTGGTGTATTTAGATCCGATGTTTCCAGAGGACAGCTATCAAGACAGTAAAACGGGTAAAGGTGCCAAAGTTGGTAAGCATATGCAAGCGTTACACCATTTAGCTTGTCCACCAACGTTAGCGCAAGAGCAGCAATTGCTAAAAAGTGCTCAGATACTGGTCAGTAGCAATGTTAATGGCGCTAAACAACAGGGCCGCGTTATCGTTAAGCGTCCACAGCATGCGCCATTATTTGCTCATCAAAGGCCTAATGATAGCTGGCAAAATGAAGCCGTACGTTTTGATGGCTATTTTGTGTAGTCGATGGTTCTACCTATTTATAGCAGTAGCACGTTAGTATGAACGATTCTCTTTTATTTTCAGTATGCTTTTACTTTTAGCTTTAACATAAGTTAATGCCTCATTATGACAACAACGCTATGACCACTACAACGTCCCCCATCACACGTAAAGAAAAACTCTACGCCTATATGCAGTTGACGCGCTTTGATAAGCCTGTCGGGATTGAGCTGCTACTGTGGCCGACGCTATGGGGAGTATTACTCGCAGCGATGGGTCAAGCCCAGCTGCAAGGCTCAAGTGCGGGTCTGCCCAGTCTAAAGATATTTGTGATTTTTACGCTAGGTGCGATTTTGATGCGAGCAGCAGGTTGCGCGATTAATGATTTTGCGGATCGTAAAGTAGACGGTTATGTGACTCGTACTAAAGGTCGACCGTTAGCAGATGGTCGCTTGTCTGGGAAAGAAGCTATTGCGACATTTTTAGTCTTAGTCGCACTAAGCGCCAGTTTATTACTGTTCCTACCGATTCAAGTTTTTTATTGGTCACTTGGAGCGGTGGTTCTAGCCTTTATTTATCCCTTTATGAAACGTTTCACCCATTTGCCGCAAGTGTTTTTAGCGGCCGCCTTTGGCTGGGCGATACCGATGGCCTATGTGGCGATAACCGGTGCCACTGATATCTGGTGCTGGTTATTATTTTTGGCCTATATGTGCTGGACAGTAGCTTATGATACTCAGTATGCAATGGCAGATCGGGATGATGATCTAAAAATCGGGGTTAAGTCCACAGCGATATTATTTGGCCGTTTCGATGTGGTGATTGTCTCAGTATTACAAAGTTTATTTTTACTAATAATGGGCTTGGTATTGTGGCATTACTTTGCGCCAACCCGTTTAGGTATTACGCCTGTATTTGGATTGGCTTTAGTAGCAATGATGTTTGCCAAGCAAAATAGCGCCTGTGCCAGTCGCCAAGCTCCAGCCTGTTTTCAAGCATTTTTAGCCAATATCTGGGTAGGACGTTACGTTTTTGCCTTGGTCGCTATATCCTGTTTATGGACAACTTTTAATGGATAAATTAGGTAAATTGCCAAAGCGACAGTCCACCCAGACATCATTAAATGAGCGACTAGTCAGCTATCAGCTCAACCTTAATGAGCAAGGTTTGACGCGTGAGCAGGTTATTACGACTGAGCGCAAATTAGCCAAGTTTGCCAACGCGATGGATTCAGTAGTACGTATTCCCTTTACCAAACAAGGCATCGGTGCAGATGCGGCCTTGTCAACGATACCATTAGCGGGTGACTTAGCAGGACTTGCTTTGACAAGCTATGCCTTTATATTAGGTCGTCAATTGGGTGTGCCAGTAAGCAAGATGACCCCTGCGGTACGACTGGCATTAATTGATATGGTGGTTGGTGTTATTCCGGGAATTGGCACGTTGCTGGATATTTTTATTCGCCCCAGTCGTAAAACCCTTAGCATTGTCCATCAGCATATACACGATGAATATGGAATCACTGAGACGACTCATATGGATCGTCCCTTTTTGCATCAACAGTTAGAGGATAAGCAGCGTAGCAGTCGCTTTTGGCGTTATCCTATCGTTGCTTGGTTGTATCTGCACATACCTGATATTTTAGGTCTGATAGTCATTGCGATTATCGGTTGGGGGCTCTGGGCAGCGATTAGTTGGTTGATTGGCGCTTTTGGCAGATTGACGGGGTTTGGTTAAGGCTGAGTGACGACTTCAGCTTCGGCACTAATGGCATCAAAACTAGTTACTTTGTTATTTTGCATTAAGTCTACGGTACTGCCACCACCATGACTGATAAGCTCAATACTGCCATCTTTTGAACCATAAGTTGGGTTGTTACCTTGTCCTTCTGGGGCGCTGAGGATCATTTTTGGTTTATTAGGTAAGGTCACGATAGCGTTAAGTACGCCTGTCGCTGAGGTTTCAAAGACTACAGATAAAGCATTACCTGTGGCACTTCGATATTTAACGTCGGTGATTTGTGTGTCTTTTATGGCTTGCTCTGGACTGGGCTTGGTAGTTTCAGCATTTGGGGTTACACCTGCCGCACCAATGTTATTTTCAAGTTCAGCCAGATTAATCTCTCGCTCATTCTCTGCCGCTAGTTCCTCAGCTCTTTTTTCAGTTCTTGCCACCGCATCTGCATTTTGGGGATCACTAACGCTGGTCGTAACAGAGGTACTTTGGATGTCTGTCTCCGTTTGAGTCTCAACAGCAGTCTCAGAGTCGGGTGTTTTTTGGCAAGCACTCAAAGTAAGAAAGCTAGATAGACTTAAGAAAACAACTGGAAGAATGTAAAAATAGGACTTGGAGCGCTTAAACGTGGATGAAATGGGAAGCTTGGTTTTCATAAAGAAACGGTTAGTGATTAAGATGCCTTTATTTAAGCACAATCGAGAGAGAGGAACAATCTATCCTTTTATCTTTCCATCTATCTATCTTTCTACCTTTAAGTGCTGACGGTAATGATCAGCTTTCGTTGACCGCCATGATCTCTATGCTCACATAAGTAAATACCTTGCCAAGTCCCGAGTCCCCACACGCCATCCACAAGTGGTACGGTTAAACTCACTCCAAACATCATACTTTTGAAATGAGCTGGCAGATCATCGGAGCCTTCAAACGTATGGCGATATTCTGGCTGATTGGCGGGCGCGGTCTTATTTAGCCAGTCTTCGGTATCCAATCTCACATCGGGATCTGCATTTTCATTGATAGCCAGACTTGCCGAGGTATGCTGTAAG
>JGI1221J15618_1064937_pt1 | contig 9376 bp, 8 predicted proteins | sample LakVidmifraction_4_FD_15618 | JGI IMG/M metagenome (IMG submission 15618) | reverse complement strand
TGACGAGTCTAAAACTCCAGAGCCTAAACCTAAATTATCAGATGAAGATGAAGATGAAGATGATAATGAAGATTTAGATACAGATGATGAAGATTTAGATGATGACGAAACTGACAAGCCAAAAAAGAAAAAAGAAGAAGAAGAAGATGAAGAATCTAAAGTTGTTAAAAATCAGCCAAAGGATAATCACGCCTTTGCCGCAATGCGTAAAGAGAATAGTAAATTAAAAGAAGCTATTGATAATCTCGCAAGAGGCTTAGGGATAGATCCTAAAGATGACACTTCACTAGACCAGCTATCCGACTTAGCTGTTAAAGGTATTGCAAAACGTGAGGGCAAAACAAAAGAGGAAGTAATTGCCGACTCCAAGGCACAGCGTGAACTGAGTGCATACCGACAACGAGATATACAAACCCATGCTAAAAGTTCTTTAGAAAAAATAAAAGAAGAATTCGGCGTCGATCAGAAACGATTAGCAAGTTTTGTAGGGAAACTTACATCTCAAGGGTATGACTTATTATCTCAGAAAGCAGACTGGGAAGGCATGTACAAGAACATGTATTTTGATGAGATTGTGCAGAAACAAGTTGACTCTGCAGTAGAAGAAGCACTAAAGAGAGACAAAGCGGCTGATAACAATAGTGGTAAATCTAAAAAGAAACGTGGTAAGTTGAGTAACTCTAAGACAGAGGTAAGTAGTATGTCAGAGTTAAATAAGCTTTTGGATGAAATAGGATAAATTATGACACACGAAAGGGGATATATTAATGAATTTAAATGCATTAGTAGATATTAATAGTATTGTTGGGCACTTAAACCAATCAGAAGTTAACTTAACAAATCCAGAGATTTTTTATGACAAGCAATTGTTAGATACAATCAGACTGGACGAAGATCAGTACAAGTATTTCAGATATGCAAAAGAACAACCGATTCAAAACAAAGCTGATAAGTTATCAGTTCGTAGATGGGCACCATTATATGCTCATACAGTTCCTTTAGCTGAAGGTATTCCACCTAAGAGCGACAAGGGTTCAGTAGAGAAGTTTGAATTACAAGCGTATGAATATGGTAGATATATGGAGTTCACTGATGCAGTTGACTTTAAAGCAGTTGACCCAATCATTGCACATTATGTACAACAATATTCAATCGTTGCAGTTGAAACTTTAGACTTACTTGCAAGAGAAGCTTTGAGATTAAATGCTCAAAAACGTTTTGCGGGTGGAGCGGCAGATATAGAAGCTATGAGAATAGCAACAGGAGCACCATCTATGTTAGATTTAAGATTAACTGTTCTTGCTTTAAAACGATCTTTAATTAAACCTAGATCAAATGGTAATTACCATGTAATCACATCTCCTGAATTTACATTCGATATGATTGATGATGCGACAGTTGTTAAGTATATGACTCTTAATCAAGACACAATGGGATTATACAAGGGCGGATCATTAGTGCCAATGTTCGGATTAGAATTCTATGAGACTTTAGCGTCAATTATGACCGGAGAATATATCAGTGCGACTTCTAAAAAGTCTATCATTGCATATAAACTTTATGAAGTCGCAGATGACGGTACAGCTTGGATAGGTACTAGAGATGCTGATGATTATGTTTATAGAACATTTGATGAAGATGATGTAGAGTATGCACAAGTGTCAGGTTATATGTTAGATGAGCGTACTGGTGAAGAAGCTTCTTATATTCCAGAACAGAATGTATGGACATTACCAGACGGTTGGTCTGAATTAGAGATTCACCACACAATGATTTTAGGTGATGGAGCATTAATCAGAACTGGTTTAACAGGCGAAGGACAAGCAAAGACGTATGTTAAAGGTGTAGGTTCTGCAGGTGTATTAGATCCAGTGGATCAAAGACAATCAATCGGTTTCAGAATCAAATCTGTAGGGTTTGGTACTGTTAGACCTGAGGCAATTGTTGATTACTTATGTATTCCTACACAATCAAATATTTAATAGTAGGAGGTAACTAATGGCAAAATCAAAAGAGAAAGTTGAATGTCAATACTGTGGAAAAATGTATTCTCCACAAGGTTTAGGAAGTCACGAAGCCGCTTGCAGTGACAATCCAGAGAATGCAGAACCAACTGAGACACCAAAGAAAAAAGAAGTTAAGGACGATATTAGATTAGGTTACGGTAATGTAGCTGACAAACCATTGAAATACCAGGTAATGCACGCACAGAAACGTAAGCGTGAATTGGCTCAATATTATAAAACTCAAGAAAAAATTGAGGTTAATATATCGCCAATGTACAAACCTTATTTTGGAAAATCAATGGCAATCAGTTTGAACGGTATACCTATCTATGTTCCGTGCGATAACCAACGTTATAAGATTCCTAAATCCTACGCAATGGAAGTTGCGGCAAGGATAGCTAGAGTTGATGCACAAATCAACAGACAGACTAGGATGGCTAACGTTAGTAAAAACTTCGACGGTGGACAATTGGGCAGTTTGGATTTAATTCAGAAAGTATAGTAATAATGGCGAGGGGATATTCCCTCGTCTTTTTATTAGGAGGTATTATGAATTTAAATGATCTTGTAAATAGAGTGAATAGGAAACTATCAGGAGAACTGTTATCTTACTATGAATTAAAAGATTATCTTGATGATACCATTGATGACATAAACCAAAGATTAGGATCAGCCTATCCAGTATTTTCAGATTTAGATTCTTCAGTATCAGCATATGACCTCTTTCCAGACGCATGGATTAGAAAATGTGTGGTGGTTGGAGCGGCGTGGTATTTCTTTATTGCAGATGAAGAAGGAATGCTTACTGCAGAAGCGTACCAATTACTTTATGAAAGAAATTTATTTGAAATGCAGAGAGATTTCTTAAGCCAAGTGCCTGAAGAATATGTGAAAGGCTATGTGGATCCTGATACTTTAGTAGATGATGAAACTGCACCTGACCCTACTTTTGGAACTTTGGGCAAGGACTCTGATACGGGGGCGATTGTTAATGGCAGTACTTGGAAGTTATAAAACATATCAAAGACAACGGAGAGTTGTTGATGTTGAAGAATCTTTCTTCGGCGGGATGTTATTTAGAAATACTCCTATAGAAGAAGGAAATTGTAGAGTATTAACCAACTACGATATTTTAGGAGTTGGCTCATCTCTCAGACCTAGAAAAGGTTTTGTTACTTCAGTAACTTTAGATTTAGCTACAGCAAATCAAGATTACATTATACACCACAATAATAAATGTTTAATAGATGATATAGATAATGATGATGCAATATTAATGGAATACTTATTAATAGGGATTCCAACTGCTAATAATGATGGTATTACTTTTGACACATCTAAGCTAATACTCAGGGATTTACAATCAGGCGTAATACACGAAGCTACTTTATCCTCAGACAATGAAGCAGGAGCTACAGTTAATTATGATAGTAGATATAGTATGCAATCTGTTCATGACGCACAAATATTAAATCCAAGTCCTGAAGGAATATTTTCTAATGTAGAAGATAATGCTTATATAGTATATAAAGATGGGACAGAAAATGGCATAGGTAGAATTAGAGTATCCTTGTCAGGTGGGTCATATGAGTATTATCTTGAAAGAGTAACACCTAGAATACTCAGCCCTCATGAGGCAGTAAATTATGGGTACAATATGCTAGAAGATGAACCTTATGTATTTGAAAATAGCGTGAGTGCCACAGGAAGACTACAGTTATTAGGTGTTTTACCCTATAGTTTTGGTGGACAATTAAAATTTAATGCTAATGTAGGCGAAGATATTACCTTTAAATTAATATATAAGTACCCATCAAGTGCAGGAAGTTACAAAGTTCAATGGGAAGTTCAAGATGTAGAGGCACTTAGTGGCGTGCAAGTAATACAAGATGTAGCAGACTCAGACACAATCACAGCAGGAGACCCCATAGAACATACTTTCGCTGCTCCGTACAAACAGTTTTCTGTAATTGTTAAAGTGTATGATAGTGTGGATACTTCAGCTCCACTTAGAAGTATTGTTCTAGCTAATTATTATTTAGCAGATAATAGTGGGACCAGTAATAAAAATATTGATGTGAAGAATTATGATTTAGGAACAGCAACAGGTATGGCAGATTTCATGCATAAGTCAGTTTTATGGGGTGTTAATGGTGCGGGCAACACACTGTTCTTTAGTGATATAAATGACCCAAGTTATTTTCCATACCCACATGGCATAGAGCCTATGAGTGAATATATTGTTAAAGCGATTCCATTATTAGATACTCTTTTAGTATTTACTGAAACTAGAATATATCAACTTGAACCTGATTATATGACAGGTGGATTTAATACTAAAGTTATACAGGAGGATCTGAACATAAGCATGAGTGACGCAGAAACTATATTAGTCATAAAGAATATGGTTTATTTCAGAAGTGACGACCAATACTTTATGGTTGTACCGAGTGGTAACTTTGCGGGGCAATTACAATTAGCTCCAATATCTACTCAGGTATCTAGTTTGTTATATAACTTCTCAAGTAATGTTAAAGAGATCTTTGAGGAAATATATGCCCCAGATGTTAACTTTGATGAAGAATGGGCTTTAAACCTCATGGATAACTACACTTACTTAGATGGTAGTGCAGTTAAGAATATCTATAAATATAAGTTTACTTATGGAGGAAACATCAGATACTTTGAATTTGTATTAGCTTATGACACTATGCTTAGAGTTTGGAATACTTATTTAGTAGAAACTAATAAAAATAAAATGCCGCCTTTTAGAAAAGTAGTTACTTCAGATAATGATTATTATAATTTATATCCTAGAACAGATGGAAATCTTGGGATACAGTTTATTGTTAGAGATGATTTAAGTCCTAAAGATCAGATAAATTTAGAGGGGGATCAAGTTAGAGTGCTACACAATTACCCTTATCTAGACACTGGGCTTAGAAAACAAAATAACTTATATAAGAAAAGATATCGTGAATTTGTATTCACTGTTAATAATATGATGGGTGTTGAACTGTCATTTCATAATGAATTTCATTTAGATGGTATTCAAAGAACTAGTTTCTTTAATTATCATACTGAATTAATAGAAGATCCTAATGATCCTGCTTATGGACAGTTAGTAGTGATTAAGGAATATCAAGATCCAGATCTTCTCCCACCAGGCTTTAATGAAGCAACGACTCCAATACCAGGTAAAACTATATTAGGCAGTTGGAAATTAGCGTATGGTGCTTTTCCTAACTTGAAAGTTGTTAGAATTAGATTAAAGATTAGCGGTAAAGGCTACTCAGGCAGAATTAAATTATTAGCACAAGATGAATCTATGTTTCAAATGATGGATTTTGGTTGGGTATATAGAATGATGAATGCGAGGTGATGTAGATGGCTCTTAGAGATGACTTAAAATTATGGATAGCCAGACATGTTTGGATGACAATATCCGAAATGCCTGGGGATATTGTCCCTGCAGAACGTTGGAACGAATTATTCAATTTATTAATTATACAAGGAGACAATACCGCAGACACACTTAGAGATACTTTAGATTTATTATACGCCACAATTCTTAGTGAGAATGATGCATCTCCACACATAAATATTGAGGACATGGTTTTTGGAAAAGGTACTTTGAAAGAGATCTTTACTTCTATTAGACAATATATAGATGTTAGAACTGGCGCACAACCTAATGTAGTATTTTATTTAGGTGATGAACCACCCGAAGATCCAACAGGTATTGATGTTTATTTGGATACTTCTAAAGAAATACTGTAGGTGTCCTCATGACTGTATATAATATTAACACAAAAGATGAGAATGGAAATTGGGATCCTAAAAAACATTGGACTAAAACTTTAAAAGACAGTGGTGGGTGGGCAGAGAGAGTTGCCTCCTATTGGGACCCAGATTTAGAAGAATGGGTTTTGTTTGATAGATTAGAAACCGCTGTTGTAGATATCAGAACGAAAGTTGGATTAGGCGATATAGCAATCGCACCTAGAAGATATAACAATCCACCACAAGGTAGACCTGATAGTCTATATGAGATTCATGTAGATAACGGGGTAGTTAAAACATCTATTAGAGAATTTCCTGATGTTGATGAATTAGGTTGGGTAGACCAATTTGAATTAGGAAATGGAACAGATGTTGAAATAACGTTTGATGGAGAATGGATATTGTATGAAGGTATATGGCGATTAGTCACAGATGAAGTACCTTTTATATTTTGGGTAACGGATACTGGGAAGCTAATGTCACAGTTGTGGAATGATGCTTCAACTTTAGCAGAGTTAGCAACAGGTGTTGATACTGTATCAGCTATCAGAGGTTGGAAAAACTTTGATTTAGAAGTAGATCAAGGAATGGTTCTTGCATATGTTAAAACAGATGGAACGGTTTGGTATAGAAGTTATTCTCAACAATTAGATGACACAGTAATATGGGAAACTGAAAGAGAAATAACAGATTTTACTGGAACAGCTAAAAATGTTTCTTTAGCTTTAGGGCTTGATTATAGATTTATTGTAGTCATCGAAAATACAATAGGTGATATTTACTGGTTGGTTACTGAACGTAAATGGGCAGGTATGGCAATTCAGCCACACTACATTAGTTCAGCAATAACTGATATAACCTTAGAAGTTATACAGATCACTTATTATGATTCATATGAGAATGAAAACATTACAACTGGCATATCTGATATCACTATTGACATATTATTTGGTTCTCCTTATAATTCTTTTGTTAATTTAGAGAACATTGCAGATGAATTTGATGATTGGGGAAGAATAATAAATATAGAAGTTGAACACGAACTATTCAGCACACCTACAATAGTTATTTATGATATTGTGGGTAGTCAAGAATTACCAGTAGGTAATATAACAATGACTGACAGTACTCATATAACTGTGGAAATTGGAATAGCATCTGAAATAGGAATGAATAATTCAGAAGATGTCACAGTAACTTTATCAAATACATTAAATGAAGCAGGATATTCTTTTGATACTTTTAATGAAACATTCACACCAATTAATTTAGTACCAGTTGCAATCCCACTACCAATAGTTGAGGAGGTGTGGAATGAGTAAAGGTGACGGCGAAAAAATAACTATTAAGTTTGATAGAAAACTTACAAATAGCATTGATTCTTTTGATGCACCAACACAACCATTAATAAGCGGTGTAACTACAAGTACAGCTTCTGGTTCTTCAAGTACTATTGACGTCCCAACAGAAGCAAAGGCTGGCGACCTATTACTTTTATTTTTTACTAAAGATGACAATGATCCCATAAGTATTGTAGATGGATGGGTGAGACTTTACAGTGGGACATATGGTTACAAGCATACTATAGTGGATAAAACTATTTATAATGGTGTGGATACGCAGATAACACTAACGCATGATAGTGAAGCAACTTCATCAATAATGGTTTGCATACCCGCAGGAGACGAAGTGGTTATATCTGGTCAGGAAGCAAACACCAGCACTCCTTCACCACCAACATTGTCTTCTGGTTTTGTTACTGGAATGGAAACTTTGTGGATAGCATTTGCGGGGTGTGATTATAGAAATATTACAGGATTTCCTAGTAATTTTACAGACAATAATATTGCTTCAAATTATTATGCTGGAATAGGAATAGCAACGTTAAATTCTATAAATCCATCTGAATCACCAAGTAATTTTACAATATCAGGTACAGATGGGGTAAGTGCAGGAACGTTGGCAATATCTGTTAAGTCTAAAGAGGACTTGTTTAATGCTTCACTTAAAGCAGGACTCATAATAACGGGCGAAGAATATGAACACATCAATGGACCCTTAATAGATAAGAATTATGAAATAGGCTCGGCTAGTTATCACCCAAGTTATCCTGATAATGATCATTTATTAATTGAAGTTGCACCATTTAATAGATTTAGAAATGTTGAAGGAAATTTAACAGTCACATATGATGCTTCTTTAGGCAGTCTTATGGGGCGTGGAGGATTACTTGAAAATTTTGAAGCAAGTTTTTTACCTTTAGATTTAATACCTAAACTTAATCCTCATCAAAGTGAAAATATAGTTGCTGGAATAACAGATATTAATTTAACTGTTACAGAAGTAATTTATACAGATTCATTTTTAGAGGAAAATATAGTTTCTAGTATTGCAGATATAAATATTGTTGTTACTAAAGTCGGAGCTAGTCCATTATAATAGAGAGGTGATTTATATGGAAGTAAAACAAAAAATAAATATACACAACAGGTTTGATGTTGAAGTCAGAGATGTTGATGGAAATTTAAAACAAGAAGCAACGGGCTATAATATAGTTTTGGATTCAATGTATAACAGATTATGTGGGGGTAATTCTTATTTTGATTATATTCATTTTGGTACAGGCACAGGCACACCTGTTGCGAGTGGAACAAGCCTATTCACACACTTAGGAACTAAAATTGGTGTTAATGAAGAACAAGTAAAGGCAATACCAAATTCAAGTTGGAAGCAAAAAATTGTACTTGCTCCCGAAGAATATGTTGGTGATACTATTACAGAAGTTGGAATTGCTTATGGTTCATCTTCTAGTTATTTAGTAACTCATGCTATGTTAAAAGATTCAGAAGGAAACCCTATCAGTATTACAAAAACATCTACTGATGTTATTACAATTTACGCAACAATATTCGTTACGTTTGATACATCGATTCCCGAATTAACTTATACAGGAATGCCTAATGGTAATGAATTAGTTAATTATTTAATAGGGGGTTCATCAGCACCAACAGGTTCTTTTGGTTTAAATGAATGTGTAGCACCGTACGTAAGATTAGGTTCAACAAGCTATGCTTCATGGACATCAGATGTTGCAAATAAGAAAAGAAAAACTCCAGGTTAAACGATTTGATATTAATACAGGTAATGGAAATGTGTTAGCAATTGACTTTGGCGATATGTTTGCTTTAGAATTACCTGCAACAGGTATATTTAGTGGACAACCTTATGTAGATGTACCTATTGGTACTGGTGATGGGGCAGAAACTGTATTTGAAATTCCATCTTATAATATTCAGAGTGGTATGTTAGATATAAAAATAGATGGTATAGCTACAACAGCGTTCACAAGTTTGATTGAAACAGGTGGGGTTACGGATTTAATTAGACCACCAAATATGCCAGGTAATGGATATTCAGTTTCACTAAGTTCAGATGGAACAGTTTTAGCAGTTGGAACATACAACGATTCACCTTGTGTAAAAATATATGATTGGGATAATGGTTGGACAGAAAGAACAACTCCGCCAAATATGCCAGGTTATGGATTTTCAGTTTCACTAAGTTCAGATGGAACAGTTTTAGCAGTT
>JGI1221J15618_1112298_pt1 | contig 9406 bp, 9 predicted proteins | sample LakVidmifraction_4_FD_15618 | JGI IMG/M metagenome (IMG submission 15618) | reverse complement strand
TAAAGTTTCTGGTGTACCAGATATTTGTATTTGACTTAGATCAACCTGAGAGTTATCTAGGTTTAAAGTAGAATCTGATATTAGTATAGCTGCCGCCGCTAGTAACATATTACTACCAACTCCCAAATCTAATAAACCATCAACCCCACTTAATGCAAAATTATCTAGGTTTAATGTGGAACCATTTTGTAGGGTTAAATCACTGGTATCTTTTAATTGTAATAAACCGGTAGAACTAACAGTAAAGTTATTAGATATAATACTTATTAGTTTAGCTACATTTGCTGTACTACCATTATTTAATACACCTTGTAAGGTTATAGTACCAGTTGCATCACCTCCACCCGGGGCACTACCATCAGCAGTTAGGTCTAACTGTATTACCTTCTCTATTATGTCTTTAAATATACCTACCTTTAATTCTGAATCACTTGGTAAGCTATCATGTACATAATTTATTAAATCCAGTTGTTCTTGGGTCATCTTAAATAACTTGAATATCTAGGTTGTCACCTATATTAATAATCTTTGGTACCTCTTTAATCTTACTAGCCGGTATCTCTATAACATCTGGAATTTCATACCTATATGTCTTCTCAGTAATACCTTCTTGATTATATTCCTGTTCGTAGTGAGATATATAATTTACAAACATATTTTGATAAGGTAGAAATGCTACTTCTTTATACCAAGCCATGTAACCTCTACGGGGTAATGTCATAAGTATTATACTATATAATATCCTCTGTTGTTCTACTGTGTTACTTAGAAGTTTCACATTGAAATAGAAGTCTGAGGTTTGAGTAAGGAAAGCATTGTCCATTTTATCGAAGCTACCATCACCATTTTGATTATAAGTATGTGTAGTATCTATACCCAACTGCCCAGGTAAGAAAGCTTCGGTTTCAATTACTATCCTGGGTATTTTCATTTGCCCACGATCCTGACTGGTCCCATTATTAAATAACTCTATAGCAAAACCCATAGTGCCCCTTATAATATCTACATCATTTAAGTATCTTTGGCTTTCTTGTTTAGCTATGACCTTATTTGGATTGGTTACATCGTATAAATCCACGTCTGGTATATACCCAGCTGCTACTACTGTTTTTCTTATGTTATGAAAGATTGATCTCTCTATTAACTCTTGGGTTATTGGTAATTCCATTTATATAGTAACTTTTGGTCTTATCCCATGAGCTTTATATATGGCATCTCTTACATGCCATAATACTAAAGCTTTAACCCCAGCTGTACCTTTAAGTTGTTTAAATGAAGGGGACCATAAAGGTCTAGCTGGTATATTTCTAACTGATGAACCACTTTCTAATATTCTTGCTATCTGGGCTAAAGTATACCTACCTTTTTTACCAGGGTGTTTAGTATTAGCTTTTAAACCCGTATACCAATTGGGTCCTACATTCCATACTTCTATTGACCTGTAATAAAGGCCAGACATCCTATAAAGATCTAGGGGGTTTTTACCCATCTTAGTTTTATAAGCTGCATATTTTTTAGATACTGGTTTCCAAGCTGGAGTTATACCCGCCCCATTGGTTCTGATATGCCTCTTTACTAATTTCTTTAACCTTTCAGCAAAAGCCTTTTGTCCAGCTGAAGCTCCTACAGCCATAGTTAATTCTATAGTATTAAATACTGATTGTGTTTTTATCCAATCACCAGTCAACACCACCCTGGGGGTTGGTGCTGGTATTCTCCTATTAGTATTCCTACTAGTAAACGGTTTTCTAGCCATATTTATCTTCCCCTGTAGCAATCTCTTCCCGTTTAAGTATTATGAATATAAAGGTTGGTCTGTCATGTGTTTGTCCAGCTTGAGATTCTCCCATAGCTTTATACTCTAAACCATTTATAATAAACCTATCATAACCTGGATCGAAATTGAATTGGTAATTGTTACTGTTTGCCCAACCATTTGCTATAAGGTAGTTAATGTTGAGGTAGATTAATATACTTTGTTTATCTATTTCTCCCCCAACATTTGCATCGGTTACCGGCCGTGATCTAAAATAATTAGATTGTATTAAACCCTTAATATCTATAGAAATATTATCAGAGTCTGGGTTCTCTCCATGTGGATCTATGATATCATTGTTCTTAATCCAAGTTATGGTTTGTTGGAACGCATCTTGTTGCCATTCATCAAGTGCAGCAAGGTGAGCATCCCAATCTGGTTGTGTCATTAGTCCCATTATGCTTGAGATACTACTTTAATTCCAAAAGGTAAAGGTCCTATAACCCCTCTTCGTTTGGCTTGGGCTACCTTAAAGCTTGCAGTTCTTTCTAATGGGTTCTCACACATAGGTAAGTATATTAACATTCTAGAAGCCAACTGGCATACACCTATTGTTATTTGTTTGAAAGCCCCATTCACCCCCATTAATTTAGAATAAGCATCTGATATATTCTTAAAGTCTTCAGAGGTACTTTCTTCTATCTTACCTTCATACCACTCGGTTTTAGCTGGCCCAGTTTCAATGGATTTAATCTGTCTTTCTACAACTGTTGTATCTGTTCCACCCGCAACCATTACACTCTCCCCATTATTTATAAGGAATTTGTTTAATCCCAATAATAATAAATCGTATGCTACTAATTGAGCTATAAGAGTATTAACTAACCCAGGCCATTTAAACTCATTATGTGTATCTGCCGGAAGTACTTGGTATGGTATAGAAACCAGAGGTTGTAAATAACTTTGCCAATGATTAACCCTACTTACTTTGAAAGATTTATCCATTTGACCTATTAAAGGCAAAGGTATATAGTGATCTATTAGTTGAGGTATGGTAGAATTTAATGTATCAACCATATCACCAACTCCTAAAGTTACCTCCAGGGGTTCTGAGCTACCGTCACTATTGGTTGCAGTTAATTTTATAGTATAGAATCCTTCTTCTGTATATACATGAGTTGGATCTTTACTTACATCTACTGGTGACCCATCACCAAAATCCCACTCGAATGAAGTGGGATTATTGTATGATAGATTATTTAACTCAATAGCCCGGCCAATTTTTGAATAACCAAAATATGGTACCGGTATAGCCATCTTATTCTTCTTCTAAAAGTCCTAAGATCTCATCAGCTAAATCATCCTTGTTAAGGTCTTCTAACTCTTCTTCAGAATATTCGGATCCTTCTTCTTGGGCTCTTTCAATTAATTCATCCTTTTTCATTTTCATTAAGGATTTCTTAGTAACCTGTTCTTCATCCTCATCCTCCTCATCTTCAACCTTTTTAGATTGGGCCTTTTTAGTTGGGGCTTTTTCTAAAGCGATTACATCCAAATCTTCCATGTCCTCAGAGTCTGCATAATCCAAGTGACCAGATTTGATTGCTCTGATTACCCTTTTAGAACGGATATTATCATTTGATAATTCAACTGCTTTCCCAGGTACAACTTTTAGTTTTGTAGTTGGGTCATAAAACATAGAGGCTTTTTCTCCAAGTTTTACATGTTTTGATTTTGCCATTGTTATATTATTTTAACGGTTAATTTTAATAGAATAGTATTGTGGGTGATAACAATAAAGGCCAAGAGAGTTTCTTGGCCTTTTAGATATCTATCCTCCTTTCTTTTTATTCAAATTCAATCTGAGCAAATGCATCTGGATCCATGTATTCAGGGAAACCATTTGTTGCGAAATCTAGGCTGCTATCCAATAGGATTGCAGAATCTCTAAATACCTTACCAAACCCAGTAGTCATACTGGCATAGAATGCATCAGTTTGGTTAGATACTATCTTTTCAGATTCTATCATTAATGGGATTACATTAAATTTAATTAATGCATACCTTGGATCAACTAATATCTCCTGACCTGCCGGGATATTTCCATGAATGAAATAGTTAGCATCCTTGGGTACGGGAGTTTTTAAAGTTAGGTTGGCATCGGTAGTACCGGCCTTTCTATCCTTAAATTCTGGCATATCTAGAGTATCTAGAGCTGCTTCTTCTCCCCCAATTATGGTGTTAAGCTTACGCCCCATTCTTGAAGCTCTGATCCACACTTTAAGTAGATCTTTATAAGTCTTAGTCCCAGGAGTTACTACCCCTAATACTGGTGCAGAATCTGAACCATCACCCTGATCACCATTTACCAATACATCTACCGCTAGGGTATCTAAGGCTTGACCTAATCTTACTCCGAAATCCTGAAAGAAAATAGAGATCACATCCAGTGATACATAGTTTCTTACCTCGTAGGTCATTTTAATCCCCCGCCCAATTTTAAATGTGCTAACAGATTTTTGACCATAAGAGATAGACCCTAATGGAATAGTCTCACCTTCATTTACTTTTCTCGGTGTTGCATCTGACATATTAATATATGGCATAGTAACCGACTTCTGAGCGATATCCTGTTCTGAAGCCGTAATGTTTGGCCAGATAGGAGCATCTCTTAATCCCATACGGATAGAGTCTCTAATGATCTCCGGTATAATCCATCTAGCATCAGTACCCGGTAAGGTCATAACGTTATTAATGGTATCAATCGTTGGATCAATTCCAAGGTCTTCTAAAAGATCCTGGTAACTAATCTCAAATTGCTCTTCAACAATTTCCCCCAGGCTGATATCCTGTGGTTGATCCTTGTCTTTTCTTAAGGATTCGGCCATCTTAACCATTTCCTCGATTCGGCCATTATATTCTGAGGCTTCAAATTTTTCTAAATTCATCTCTTAGTATTTTGTATTATTATACTGTTATTTTAAAAAAGGGCTACTCTGATTGGTTCATCAGCTCCCAATGATTGGTCAAGTGCAAATCCAATTGCTGATCCATCTCCAGCTACTGCTTCCGCTGCTACTGAGATAAAATCCGGGTTAGTTGCTTGCCCATTATAAGCTACCGGTCCAGCGGCTACTGCTGCCTTGGGTTCAGCCCATACAATAAGATAAGGTTTCATCATGATGGTTGCAACATCATTTACCTTAGCATTATGTATAGAATATCCTATAATGTTCTTGGCTGGTTCAGCAGATACTGCTGGGATTATTGTCCCATCTGCGTTAAGCTTTACTGGTTGACCAGCTTGGATAACAGCAGCCGCCTCAAAAGCGTGGTGAAGTTTGTGACTTTCACTTTTTAAGATTAGGGTTCTAGTTTTCTCCCCAAATTGTGTCAATGCCATAGTTGTAATTTTTTATATATGATTATTAAACCTATTCCTGATCTTTAGAAAATAGGCGGCTTGTTTTACGGTTCTTTTCTCTTAATCTGGCTTTTACATCAGATGAAGTTCTATTACCCTTATCTACATCTTCTTCCTCCTTATCAATGAGGCCAGTTTTAGATGTTTTTGCACTAGCCCTAGAAATGTCTGTTGAATTACATTTGTTACAGGTTGGTGCAAACTTAGCATCGGCTTCTTTTGAATACTCATTAAGGAAAGCTACTGCCCCCTCATATTCAGCATTAGAAATAAGGTTGATGATACTTGCATCCGCTTTATCTCCTTTAACAAGTTTGAAGTTCTTTACTGCTTCACTTCTTGTGTTCTTCGTTACGGTTTCCAGTAATTCCTTATTAAAGGTAGCCTTCTCAAGGTCTTTCTCTAGTTGGGTCTTAGCTGTTTGTTCCGCAGTAAGGTCTGCTTCTAATTGGGCTTTATCAGCTTCCAATTGAGTTAGTGCCTCAGATTTATCTTCAGATTTAGCCTCATCGAATTTACCTTTTAATGATTCAACCAAGTTTTTCTCGGTAAGGTCATCTTCTTTAAAACCAAATTCAGAAGCTAAGGCTTTTAAAATTTCCTTCATGTTTTCTGGATTATCGTTGTTATTACTTATATTAATTAAACGGGTAGGTATTGCTTTATCGTTGGATAAAGAAAATTCTTCTGTCTTATAATCAACTTCCATAAACCCACTTATAGGTTTATCAGCCGAGAAACTATATTGTCTGCTGGCATACTCAGGATTTAATATCTTTCCATCTTTACCAATTTTTTGGGCATAAGGGTCAGCCCCGTGGGAAACTAAAGAAGTTTCATTATAACTCTTAATTAAATTTACTACCACCCTTATTAATTCACCATCCTTATTATAGGTACCCAACTTTTCAAAGAAATCCTCTTCCTTATCAAATTTATGGGATGGCTCCCAACCAAATCTTACAGTTACACTATTTGAATGGATTGAAGGTGGGCTCATCATTATACCCCTAGCTATTCTGGGGTTGGACTTACCATCTATCTTCATTATAGCATTTATTCCGGCTGGAACTAATCTACCCATTGAATCCTTATAAGCTTTCTGCCAGAATGTATCTGAGATAGAACCTATAGCATTACCCACTGCAACCTCATGATCTATGTTTATGGTTTGACCCAGTAATAGATTCATACTGGATTTTAAAATCCCAGCTTTACTAAAATCTATTGGAGCCCCCTTATATACTATAGTTTCTGAAAGCATTCTAAAGGTTGGATTAATAAACTCATCCTCTTTAGGCATAAGGTCCTCTGCACTTACATCCGGGTAATATGTAGAGTAGTTAGGGCTAGCAGTATCAAATAACCCAAAACTATGGGTATCAATTTGTTCGCTTCCTATTATTTCACTAGCAAACTTCTTAAGGTCTACTATATTGGGTTTATGGGAATTTAATAAACTATGGCCTGAGCCCAATCTAATTTCCCCAGTTCTATTTCCTTTATTAATCATAGTTATCTGGATTTTGTTTCTCTGTCTTTTCTTTTGGGTTGTGGGTTCTTCTTATCCCGGCCTTTTCTATCCGACTTATCTTTATCTTTTTCTCGGTCTTCTTTCTTTTTACCAGATGCATCATTGGTTTCACCCGGTTCTGGGGGTTCAACTACCTTATAAGGTTTCTTATACATCATGTCATCCGCATATTGTTCAGATGATATAATTCGATCAACCCAAAGGGAATGTAATACCCTTTGTTTAATTTCCTTACCTTGCCATAGTTTAAGGTCATCGGTGATAGTAGATTTATTAAACTCTACCTTAAGCCCTGAGAAATCATACCCAGCTAAAAGTAGTTCCATACTATATATCCTTTCTAAACCTTGTGATAGAATAGATTGGACATTCATAAGTTGAGATAACATCTTGGTAAATACTATACCTAGTTGTCCTTCCCCACCCGCTTGTTCTAACCCCAGGAAAGATGCGGGTGATTTTAAAGCATTAGCTAATTGATTCTGATTAAGATTAAATACATCATTAACATTACTAAGATTCTTAGTGGTTGCTTTAAATTCAAATTCATGGTCTTCTTGAAACCCAACTAATACCCCAGTTTTAAATCCTTGTAATACATTGGTCTTGGCCTCGGTTAAGAATTGTTCTAATCTAGTTCTATATTTACCATCACTTTCATTAGCCTGTTGTTCAGGTTTATCCATCTTAGCTTCCAGGTAACCAAGTAAACCTAACTGATTTAATATATGGTTAATATTGTCTTTCATATCCTTTTGTGTGGATATGGAATTTAATGCCGCTATAAAAGGGGGTACTCCGTACGGTGTATCTTCATCACCCCAGAGGGCGGTGTAAGAGTAAGTAGCTTCGTTTAGTTTAATATATTCCCCCAGTATACCCCTGTAACCGCTAGCTTTTTGGTATGGTTCATACCTGCCTCCGGGTTTTAATCCAAAACGTATAGTCTCTGGATTAATCATAGGTATTGCTTCTAACTGGGTAAGTCTTCTATCTGGAACAGTTTCAAATGATAAAGCTCCGCCTATCCATATTTGTGCAACAAATTTGTTTACCAAACCATCTATACCTGATGTACCATACCCCCATTCTTTAGAACGAATTCTAAGGTGTTCCCTCATCTTATCCTGTAAGTCTGGGTCTATATCTTGGTCAAATTTTATATGATGCCCGGTATTAGTTAATTGAATAAGGTCAAATACTACCGAACCTAAATCCTCATTAGTTTTATATAAGGACCTAACTATTGGGATTAGTTCATTTATATTATCTGGTTTTATAATATTAAACTTGTTAGCGTTTGGTATCCATAGCCCTTTTCCAGCATCATGTGGTTCAGAAACTCTACCAGCTGGTGCGGATACAATTTTTTTCTTTGCCGCATCAATAGGAGTACTCTTTTTAAGGAACTCCTTTTGTCTTGGTGATGGGCTTGGTTTAGTACCGAATAAATTAAATGCCATATTATCTTGGTGATACGGTTAATGATTTTTGTTTACCTTTTCTTATAAAATTGGTAATTGCTTTTGCCATAATGGAATCATCTGTATATGTTTGATCATCCTCTTCCCCTTTACTTTTACCCTTACCTAAGGCTATTGGTCTATTGGTGGCATCATATATAAATGTGTAAGCTTCTTGTACAAAGAATGGGTCTCTTATAAATAATTCTTCATTCCTTATATCCTGTTCTAATTCATCTATTATAACAGACCTGTTCTTACTGGTAGTTAGCCAACCTGGAATATCTTCAACTTGTGCTCTTTTTTGTCCCTTTTTCCTAAGTAACCTGGTGCTATAATATATATTTGGATAGTGTTTATTTTGAATTAATTTAACAACCGCTAAACCAATATCATTACCTTCGGGTGCTAGGGTTGCATTATTATAACGGTATCCATATTCCATTATTAACTCAGCGAATTTATCTACTGATATCTTTCCTTTGAAACATACCACCTCTTCACCATTCCTATCCATTATACTAAAGGCAGAATAATCTTGTGATCTCCCTGTAGCAATATCCGCTCCTAAGTAATAGTGTACCCCTTTTCTTGGTAATTCGAATACCTTAAGCTGCCCACTGTATCGGGTTTCTATTACCTGTTGTTCAAATAATAGATCTTCTATTGCTTTAATATCATCCGGATCAAATACGTTATGTCCAGAGGTTAAGAAATCTCCATCTATCTCCTGAGCTGTTCTCCGTTTACCTAGTGAATCAGCCATTTGATTATACCATATCATATCCCTTTCAGGATGCATATCCCAACGTAAACGTATAGCATTAAAATTATTACCCCCAGCTACTGCATCAACCCATTGCTTATGATACCAGTTCCCTACCCCATAAGGTGTAGAATTTACTATAGAAGATCCACCTGTGGATAATGTTGGAAAGGCAGCTGCCCAAATCTGGTTAGCCCATCTTACAATGGCAGCTTCATCGATAACTAGTAAAGATACAGCCTCTGACCTACCAGCATCTTCGGTAGTTGGTACAGAAGATATAGTTGAACCATTAGAAAATTCCATATCGGTGGCAGTACCATATTCACCGGTTCTACCATTAACAATTTGTATCCTTAAATGATCGGGTAAGTTTTTATACATGTACTTAATCTTCCTAAGTACTTTCTTAGCTACCCTATCCTTAATGGATATAATTACAATCGTCTTATTGGGATTAAAC
>JGI1221J15618_1007229_pt1 | contig 9484 bp, 18 predicted proteins | sample LakVidmifraction_4_FD_15618 | JGI IMG/M metagenome (IMG submission 15618) | reverse complement strand
CAATTAGAAACAATTAAAGAAACTATAGCTCACTCCATTGAATTAAACGTCAATGGTAAGATACGGGTTCTCACTGAAAAAATGGATGACTATATAAAGTCAGATGAGGAGTGGAAAAAACAAGCGGAACCTGTAATCAAAATGGGAGAGAATGTTCAAGGATTCGGAAAAGTATCTCTCTATGTAATCGGCTTTGTGGCGGCTATTTCAGGTGCTATAATGGGGGTTATTAAACTAATAGAAAGAAGATGAAAATATTTAACATATTCAAAAAGAAATACAGAGGAGTAATAAAAGACCCCCGACCGATAGAGGAAAGACTTTTAGACTACAAGCATGAAGACTTGGTAATGGGAACTGTTGGTATTCACTGGGTAGAAAACAAGACATTAAAAGCATTTGAAATACAAAACCAAGACGGGTCATTGTCATGTGTAGCTCAATCTGTCGCCAAGCTACTAGGTATGCACGAAGTCTTTGAAGGTAGAGAGTACAAAAGACTATGCCCTAAGTTTATCTATACTCGAAGGGCTAACTACCCAGACGGGGGCATGTGGATGCCGAATGCCCTAGCAATAGCCAAGAACTTTGGTGCTTGTGAAGAAACATTTATGCCTTGTGATGACAAAGATGAAGCATTTATGAATAATAAGACCGAGCCAGTCTTGGCGGTAGTGAACGCCTTTAGATATAAAGGACTAGCATTTTTTGAAATAACAAATAGAACAGTAGACAACATAGCCGAAGTGCTAGAAAGAGGATATGGGGTAACTCTTGGCTTTAGATTTGACTACAATGAGTGGACTGATTACCCAACGATTAGAGAGGGTTCTACTAGCCCTCTAGGACACGCTGTGGCTTGCGTAGACTACACTTTGATAGGCGGTAAGAAGTATCTCGTAATAGAGGACTCATGGGGGCTACAACACGCTAGAAATGGCGTACGCTTCATTAGTGAGGAGTTTCTAACGAGATGTTTCTATGCTGGATATATTACTTCATTTACTGAACTTGAAAAGAAATACATATTTACAAAAGTATTAAGATTTGGCAGTCGTGGACTAGATGTGAAAATGCTTCAGAGAAAACTGGGTATAAGTGATGACGGTATCTTTGGAAAACAAACACTCAAAGCTGTCAAGGACTTTCAAGCCATGAACGGTCTATATTCTGACGGTATTGTTGGAAGAAAGACCAATGCGGTACTAAATCGGTAGTTCGTCAAGCCCCTTTTCCTTGTTTTATAGTATAATAAAGATATGGCAACAAAACCAAAAAAGTGGTACTTGAGTAAAACAATAATATTGGGAGGAATAACAATACTAATTGGTATTCTTTCTTATATACAAGCAAATCCTGAACTAGGTGGTATGGCAATCTTAATCGGTTCGCTAAATATCATCAACAGGTTTTTGACTACTTCTCCTATTGAGTAGACGCTTTGTGGAGCGTGTCCACTATTATGTATAAACTCATTACAATATCTGTTTTGGCTATCATAGCTCTCTTGTTGTTTCCTAGATACACTAAAGGTGATTATGAAATACTAAACAGTTTAAATATCGAAGTGANACCACTGTCTGTAAAAGAGATGGCATATCTAACGGCTATGCAATTTGGACAAGACCCGACACTAATATCCAAGATTATGATGTGTGAGAGTGGTGGCAGAGTAGCTTCGCATGATGGTGGCAGAGGAGTCAATGTAACTGGCATACACGATAATACCTTCAATTACTGGCTACCTAAATATGAAAAGGACACAGGGGAAACTTTGGATATAACATCTACATACGACCAACTAAAGATGATGAGTTGGGCTTTTTCAAAAGGAGATACATATCGCAGACAATGGACTACCTACAGAGCATATAAGAACGGAGGAACATATACTTTCTACTCTATTTTGTTGAAAAATACTTACACATCAAGGTGTTTGTGATACAATAGCTATATGAAAAAATTATCTAATGTGGAACATTGGACAGCTAAAGACAGACTACAATCAGATTGTGAACACAAGATGTGGTTTAAGAAATGTTCCATTTGTGGAATGGTCATTTCTTCGGAGAAACTAGAAGAAGATTGCGAGCATAAAGAAATCATAGTAGAATAAAGTATCAGTGTGGGTTCATGATAGACGACTTGTGCTGTTGTTCTTCAACTATTCATCTCAAATAATAATAATGATTAATTTTTTTACATTTACCTAATATCTCTCTACTATCACATCAAAGCATCTTCTTCATATAGGGTGCTTTTTTGTTCACTACTGATAGTAGTGTAGAGAGAAATATCATATCCTCATCGGCTCTTAGGTTATGCACAGGCACACTTAACTGTGTGCTTTTTTATAGTGTATAATTTACTTAAACTAAATAACAATCAATATGACTAGAGCAGAGATTGAACAGTACATTAAAAAGAACTGGTTATTAAAAAGTAATTTAGAATTGGCAAACGATGTTGGTAAGGGGTTGACACAGGTGAGGAACATTGCTCGTGCAATGGGTTTACCTAAAAAAACAGGCGGAACAATTGGTTTGTTAGTTGGAAAAATAACAACAGAAGAGCAAATCAAACTTGATAGGGAAAAAATCCTTGCAAGAGATGATAGTAAAAATAAAGAAAAGAAGTACAAAACTCTTCTTGAGAAAAATGAGAAGTTGGAAAAAGAACTTGATGCCTCTATAAAAATAGAGAAAGGTATCAAGCCATTAGTGTACTCGTACACACCTTTTTCAAAAGACACTGAATCTATTGCTGTAGTGTTAGCTTCTGACTGGCACATTGAAGAAAATGTCAAAGCTGAAACAGTAGACGGGTTCAATGCCTATAGTCTCGCAATAGCTCATCAAAGAGCCGAGCAGTTTTTCAAGACAACCGTTCGTTTGGTGGAAATTGAGGGGGCGTTCTCTAAGATTGACACACTCGTTCTTGCACTTCTCGGAGATTTTATCTCAGGGAATATTCACGAAGCTCTTTTGGAAATCAACGAGCTTGAGCCTATCAACGCTTCGATTGAAGCAGAGAACATTCTGATTGGTGGTATTCAGTACATCTTGGATAATTCAAAGTTAAACTTGATTATCCCTTGTACCGTAGGTAACCACAGTCGGATTACAAAAAGGGTTCACATTGCTACCGAGCAAGGAAACTCTCTTGAGACGATAATTTACCACCATATAAAAAATCATTTCAAGAACAACCCTCGTGTCAAAGTGATTATCTCGCAATCATACTTGTTGTATATTTCTTTATGGGATTACAATATCTGCTTTCAGCATGGACACGCTGTCAATTATGGAGGAGGTGTAGGTGGGATTACAATTCCTTTGAAGAAAGCTGTCGCACAATGGCAAAAGAAACGCAGAGTAAATCTGTATTGCTTGGGTCACTGGCATCAAATGATTGACATTGGAGAAGCGATAGTAAACGGCTCTATGATTGGATATTCCAGTTATGTGCAGTTTATCAAAGCTGACCCAGAACGACCAAAGCAGGTGTTCTTTGTAATCAATAAGAAGTTTAACGACAAGATTTCTGTTAGACCAATTCTGTTTAGTATTTAACCAGCTCTAAGACCTCTATGCCAATGGGGGTCTTTTTTTATGCTACACTTATTCAAACTACTATAATATGGAAAAGGTAAATCGTGCCAAGTGTATTGATGAGATAATAAGAATTGCTTATGACAGTCTTGAAACACATTTGTCTTGGACTTACAGTAAAGGTAAACCAAGAACAGGTGGGAATATCAAGTTTCATCAGCTCTGCGTAAAAGGTTACGCTAGACAAATTCTATTAGCTTCAAAGCTCTACTAACGTGGAGCTTTTTTTAATGTTATAATATATCTATGAAAAACAAGTGTATTCGCTGTGGTAAACCACGACCAAAGAATAGGTCTAAATATTGCAGTGATGAATGTATGAGTGATAGATATGATGTACTTTATCCACAGATAAAAAACAAATAAGGTGTATACTTAAATAAATGGTGTATTAAGTGAGGTGTTGAGAGCGTTGACCAAACTCTCACTTAGTACATCAAAGCTCTTTCACAATAATGAAAACTGTACTCTTTATATTCTGCTCATTGACAGTCTCTGGGCAGAACCTTTACAAGATTCAATCCTATAGGGATAGAGAAGGTGACCACAATGTGGCAATACTTATCGCCTATCAGGGAGATTCTATAATGACGTATGCGGGCGATGTTGGTTATCTATGGTGGAAAATAACTCAAAGTAGAGATATTATCATCAACGATAAAACACATGAACTGGAGGGTGGTGAATTTTATCTTAGAAAATAAATTCACTACCTCATTCTTAATTGTAAACACACATAGTGCTATACAATTAATTCATTTAGGGGAATTTGTACTTACACTGGAATTTAAAAAACGAAAGTTATGAGATTCGGAAAACTAGGAACACTCGTTGGCTTTATTGCTATGGTACTCTTTGTTGTATTCTTTGATAGAATAGTCAATAGGGGTTATTCATTTGAACAGTTGTTAGCGTTTCTGGTGCTTGCACCTTTAATCGAGAGCTTTCTGTTCATCGCACTCCCACTTAATTTTGGGATTAAACATAAACTTATAAATGAGTTTATGTGGTTGTCTTGTTTTGTCTTTGCGTATTTGCACTCAGGAAATTATCCTGTTAATGGCTTCTATTACGCAATGATGGTTCAGGGAACTTTTTGTCTGGTGTCTTGGTACATCTGCAAATGTATGGGGTACAGGTTTACAGTTGCTTTTCATTTCGTCTACAACCTTTTTATTATTTCGATATGACAAGCGATAGTAGAACTACGATAAGTAGAGTTGCGTTCTGCGTTCGATGCTATGAATCCAACCGACCAAATAAAAACAGCCAGTTTGCTGTTTTTGGAACAACTAGCCATAAGACCCACTACTTTAGAACGGAATATCGTGGAAAAAGAGGTTTCACTCCTCATTTTTTTGTTAAAATAAGCGGAGATAGAAACCTCGTAACATTCCACAGTATTTGCGGTATCGAAGATTGCGGTACAATATTCTTCTTTAAGAAGATAAATGGTGAGGAAATCATAACTCACGAGTTCGTTCCTGAAAGAATAAAGGTTGGCAGTATGAGAACGGTTGATTGGAACGCTCTGCAATCTTTTCGTGACCCTGAATATTACATCTAATGAAAAAGACACGACACCACCTAATCCCTAAAAGCAGAAAGGACACTTACAAGGTAAAGAAAATCTTACCGACATCTGTAGTTCTGAAGCTTTGGGAAGAGAAGCACAAAGCGTGGCATACCATTTTTCATTGTATGACAATCGATGAAATCATCATCACTCTCAACCGAGTTCGCAGGATTAAGTTCGGCAAATCATTATTCTAACAGACCATGTAATGTGGTCTGTTTTTTATACAACACAAAAGACACCTCGTTTTGGGTGTCTCTGGGAAATTTCTATTTGCAATCGCCTTTCTTTACGGTAGGAGTAAACGCTTTGAGTTGTCGTAGTTACAACACCATAAGAATACCATAAACACTGTATACTTGTCAAGTACTTGTATGACTTGCTATTAAAAATGTGTTATAATTTTCTTATGAAGAAACTACCAGCACTATCTACTCTACGCAATAAAGCAGACAAAGCTCTACAAGAAAAAGGTAGAGAGTTGTTTAAAACCTGTGAAGTGTGTGGAAAGCCATGTCAAGTGATGCACCACATATTTCCAAAAAGCGTTTCTAGTGCGTTGCGTTATGTACTAGATAATATCGCACATCTTTGTAATGCTTGCCACATGAGACACCACCTAGCTGGTGACCCAGTAATCCAAGAAACTATCATCAGAAATCACGGAGGGAATAAGTGGTTTGAAAACTTGAGAATAAGAAGCAGACAATACCAAAAAGTAGACAGATTTTATTACATGGAAGCAATAGAGAGATTATCCAATGAATCCTAAATACATCTTAAAATGTCAATACTGTAACGAAGATGTAGAAAGGTTTATAGAAAGAAGTCCTAATACCTGCTTTGATTGTAAAAGACTAAAAGCTAAATTGCGTACTATTCATTACTTTGAAAAGATAAGGTTATCCACAGAAATATCCACAGTTGCTATGCCTGTAGATACGGTATAATGTAATTGTCGTTAAATCGAAAGCGATAATTTAACAAAATAACATTGTATATTCTCGCAGCGTTTCATTCCTTACAATGTGATGAGACGTGCCGAGAATACAAATATTAAAATGGCACAACGTAGGATGTTCTCTAAAAGTATCACAAACTCTTCACAGTTTTTGATGATGCCACAAAGTTCTCAAAACCTATATTTTCATCTCGGAATGAATGCAGATGATGATGGTTTTTGTGAACACTTCGCTCTAATGCGAATGACTGATAGTAAACCAGACGACTTAAAAATACTCCAAGCAAAAGGATTTGTCAGTGTTTTTGACGATAAGGTTCTCGTAATTTCCGATTGGAAAGAAAATAATTATCTTCGCTCTGATAGATATTCTCAGTCAAAATACTTAGTCATCTATAAAAAAGAGTTGAAATTACTGGCTAAAATCACAAACACTATGGATACCACTGGTATACCAGAGGTACACCAAGTGGCGACACAGGTTAGGTTAGGTAAGGATAGGTTAGGAGAGAGTGTAGCGGAGACAAGCTCCGCTGGTACAAATATCAGTGAAATCATAAAAGAATTTGAAACAATCAACCCTTCTTGTAAAAAGATGTACGGCAATAAAACACAAAGACAAGCGGGTACAGACCTTATTGAAGCCTATGGGTATGACAGAGTGATTGCTGTGGTGTCTAAAACATTACCAAAAACTAATGGTATGGAGTTCTTTCCAACCATCACGACACCACTACAACTTTTTGATAGGTGGGCGACACTTGAAGCAAAAGTTAAAGAACATCAGTCGAAGAAATTAAAAACCAATAATGTAGCTTTCTAATATGAATTACAAACTTAAAATAACAACAGGATTTTCTGATGACCAAAAGTTTACTATCGATATTGAAGAAGCTCACAAGGCATATTACCTTTTTAGAAATCCCGAAAAGAGGGGTGTGTTTTCAAATGGTGTGGCTCTAATAGGTAAAAATATACAATCAATAGCTCCCGACTGGCACGCAACTATGGAATGGAACACTTCGCACAAACTAGATGGTGATGACTGGAATGAAATAAATGGCGGGGGTGTAAAAGATAAAATGTTTTCACTAATGCACAAAGCTGAAACTATTGCATTAGAAATTGTAAAAGATGAAACAAAGTTATTACTAACAACAAAAAATTTAAGTGAGATTTTATCTGAAAGGGTTAAAATTAAAAAAGAAAACGAAAAACTGAAAGAATTAACTGGTGGGGTAAATAAACTAACAAAATGAACAACCTAAAAGAAATAATATGACACACGAAGAAAGGAAACAAAGACCAGTTTTTACAGGCGTTATACAATATTTTCCAAACGCAATAATGGAAGTTGCATACTGCTCATACATAGCAAATGAACAACACAATCCAGGAGAACCAATGTACTGGAATAAAAGTAAGTCTATAGGTACAGGAGATGAGATAGTCCGACACCTAATGGATAAAGAAAAGTTTGATACAGACGGAATACGACACAAAGCTAAGGCATGTTGGCGTAGTTTAGAGCTTTTAGAAAGGGAAATAATGGATGAGTTATCCACAGATTAAGATTTGACTCATGCTATACACTCTGTATACTGTAAGGGTAGCAGATTAAACGAGATAATAATATGAAAGACATACTTATAGATGAGATAGAGTTTAAGGATAAGGAAATAGAAGCTATAGAGAGGTACATTCCTGCAAACATTTTTCAAATAACTGCAGAGGTAGAGATGATAGACAAAGGGTGTGCGGATAGGATTATCAACAAAATAATCTGGGGAGATTCAAAACACTTCAATGAGTAAGTTATACAAAGTATTAAGGGTAGAAGATTTTGACGGTAATAAGAAAGTCCACCTTGAATGTCAAAATGATTTAATCCAACATACTGTAACAGTATTTTCAGATTATGCTGACTATGACAAAGTATTAAATGGAAACATAGTAGACGGTTGGATAAGAAAAAAGGGTATTTACTCTAATCTAGTTAGTTATTGTAAACCAGAACGAAACTGGGCAGATAATGAGGAGTTTATTTAATATGGAACTAAAAAACTTACAAAAGAAAATACCTTGCTCTTGGAGAGTACAATCATTCTCTAAGAACAAAGCACAAGGTCAGTGTGTGGCATATATTGACGCAAGAGATGTAATGAACCTACTGGATGATGTGGTCGGTGCTGAAAATTGGCAAGATGACTACAAGCTAGTAGATGAAAAACTACTCGCAGGTATAGGAATTTGGAACGGTACACAATGGATTTGGAAGTGGGACACAGGAACTGAAAGCAACATGGAAGCAGAAAAAGGACAAATGTCCGATGCTTTCAAAAGGTCTGCTGTAAAATGGGGGGTAGGTAGATTTCTTTATGATTTCCCTATTCAGTATGTAACAGCAAACGAAGTAAAGACTTCAAATAACTTTCCTTACCCTGTAAATGAAACAGGTCAAAGGATTTGGGATTTGTCAGAATATATCAATAATAAATTAAAATAACATGATTAAATACAATATTACAACACAGGGAACATATCAAAAAAACGGAGAGGAAAAAAAGACTTACCCACAGGTAGGTAAACTGGTAGAATTTGAAGCTACAGGTGAAAAGAAGAAAGGTTTTATTTTGGAACTAAACATGTTCCCTGTAACTAAGTTCTATGTATTCGAAGATGACAAGTCATTAGAAGCCTCACCAGAAGCCCAAAATGCCCCTATAAAGGTGGTTGACGACGAAACTGGGTCAGAGATACCTTTCTAACCATGACACCCCACGAAATGGCAGATAAACGCCTCGCACTAGCAGAAGAATATTCTCGCTATAGTGGGGAGTGGGTTAAGTGTAATAAACACCTTGCTGACTTCTTTAATAGTGATAGACAAAACCATAAAAGTGATAATGCTTGTCAAAAAGCCTTTGACCGAACAGACACAGGCGTGTTGATGGTTACTCTCAAGATGAAGTTGAAATCAATAGAAAAAGAAATGTCGGCACTAAACACAGCATTACGATTAGCAGAAAATGAAGCAAAATCGCTTTACTAATATGAATGGATTAAAATCTGTACTCACAATGTACTTACAAAAGAAATCAGACTGGACTCCGAAAGGAAACCTAACAGCTGTTACTTGGTTTCATAAGAACAGTCAAAAGCAATACCTACCCGAAACAGTTGGGAGGGAGCTTAGAGAATTGGAAACTGAAAAGGTTATAGCGGTAAAACCTGATGGAGTGTCGGTGCAATACAAATATATCCCAGAGGATATTAGAGAAAGGTACATAACAAGTAGTCAAAGAACAGATGATAAATTATTCAAATAATATGAAA
>JGI1221J15618_1182196_pt1 | contig 9505 bp, 5 predicted proteins | sample LakVidmifraction_4_FD_15618 | JGI IMG/M metagenome (IMG submission 15618) | reverse complement strand
GTTCAATACTCGCTGAAGGCTGCTTATAAATGTGGTGTTGATAATTCATATGAATAAGTGATGCGGATAATAAGTACTGCGGATAAATAGACGGTTTGTATAGAGCAAAAAAAAGAGCAAATACCAATAGTGGTATCTGCTCTTTTTTTATGACACTTTTATTACCTACTTGATGCGAACTTACTTTTACGGTGCTGATACTGTTGGCTGGTGCTTGATAATGGTTTTAGCCAAATGATCACCAAACCAAATAGCGGTATCGATATCTCCTTTACCCGGCGATTTCTCAGGTGGCGCGTCGATTGACTGGGTCATCAGTCCTAAAAAACTGGACAGGCGATTTAAGTCATGATCATTATGTCCGGTAGGCATCAGCGGCAACCCAATCCAGTTCATGCCATGCTGCATAGTATATAGACAAATCTGCTGCAAGACGGCCAGCTTGTCACCACTAAGTCCGCCCGAGTTGGCAAAGCCTGCCGCCCACTTGCCCTCCCATTTCCTTTGGTACCAACGCTTTGAGGTCTCATCCATAAAAGTTTTGAATTCAGCAGTCACGCTACCCATATATACCGCACTACCAAAGACCAGTAGGTCTGCTTCATCAATAAAATCCCAATCTACATTATGAATATCTATCGCTTTGGCCTGAGATTCTGGTAGTTGTTGACGTGCGCCTCTGACCACTGCTTCAGCAACGCGCCTGGTATGACCATAATTGCTGTGATAAATAACGGCTATCGTTACGCTAGGCGCGTTATCAGTAGTTGCGACGTGAGAAGATTGTACAGAAGGCGCTACAGATGTATTCATACGAACTCTAATAATAGGTGATTAATTCGGTAAATATTAATAAGATCAAGGTAATGATCTAAATGGCGGCTATAGAAGGACGACGCACGACAATCAATGCCATCCGTCCTGTTGCCAGCTGTTGCAAATGAGTCTGACGCCGATACGAATAATAGCGCGTATCGGCATAGCTGCAATCTATAGGCATGTCAATATTCACGGTAATGCCTGCATTTTCCAATTGATCAACAGCAAGCTTTGGTAAGTTCAGCTTTACTTTCCTCGTGCTTACTTTAGCGATATTTGATAATTTATCAACTGTCTTATGTAAGCGCCCAAGCTCGATATAATCATCAGACTGAACGTTAGATTGAGAATCCACAGCATACAGTTGCCCGAAATTATCAATATTTGACTGTGCTAATGATTTGTTTTCTTGACAACCTGCCAGCAGCTGGTCGCGGACATGGCTGCCGACTTCATAGTTTGATTGGCTAATACAGACCCCAATCCATGCCATAATCTGCCCAGTTGCACTAAAGCGCTCAGCCGTCGCTTTAATAACGCCGCAGGCAAGCCCTTGCCAGCCGGCGTGAATGACTGCTATTTGTCTACTTGCCGGTTGATATAAAACGATAGGCACACAGTCAGCCGTCATCACCGCTAGCCCCAGATTATCTTGCTGACTGATCATTGCGTCAGCGTCTACGGGTTGCATACTAAAGGGCGTATTATCAACGTCATAGATTTGTTTGCCATGGACTTGATTCATCCAGTGCAAGTTGGTAATAGGCGCACGTTGTGGCGTTAGCGGTTGAGCACTGAGTTGCTCATTAATAGCCGCTAACAGACGCATACGATTGGTTAATACTTGCGCGATATCATCATTCACATGCAAACCTAGATTCAACTCACCATAACTCGCCTGCTCTGATTGGCGCATTTTCTGGTCAGCCTTGTCGGAACTTATACTTTCAAAGCCAACACCTTCAACATCTAAACTTTCAACATCAGCGCTTGCAAAAGCTGCTGTTTGAAAAACAGCTACATCGTCCAAATGCGCCAGTAGTGTCATCGGAAGCTTATTAGTCATGGCTTATTCATCACTTTTAGTTCATCGCAGCTCATTTAGCTTTTTATACTCAACACTCTTTATTCAGGATCATAACCATCATTTAACGCCGCAATCAACTTTTGCATATCTTCAGGAATAGGCGTAGTCACTTTAACATCCTCACCCGTCGTCGGATGGACAAAACCTAAGGCGTAAGCATGCAACGCTTGCCGCGAAAAGTTACTAATGGCATTGCGCTGCTCTTCTGTCAGTCCTGCTCGCAACTGCCTGCGACCGCCATAGACACGGTCGCCCACTATTGGATAACTGATATGACTCAAATGCACACGGATTTGATGCGTCCGTCCGGTTTCAAGTCCCACGTCCAATAAACAATAATTGTGATTTAACGGAGTGATATCTAACAAATGCGTGACGGCTTCACGTCCTGCGGTCATTACGGTCATCTTGGTGCGTTGGTTACGATGGCGACCAATCGGCGCATCGATACGTCGATTACGCATTAGACTGGCCTGATCACCCGCTACCACACACTGATAATGACGATAAACTGACTTATCTTTGAGCTGCGCCATCAAGGCCATCTGCGCAGGCTTGGTTTTACCGATAAGTAACAGCCCCGAGGTATCTTTATCAATACGATGTACCAAGCCTGCCCGCGGTAAATGGTGCTGCTGCGGATAATGATACAGTAGCGCGTTAACTAGCGTGCCCGTCTGATTACCCGCACCCGGATGCACGACCATGCCTACTGGTTTATTAATGACCAATACCGCATCATCTTCGTAAACGACATCGATATCTATATTTTCTGGCTGATCTTCACTATGCTGCTGTAGGGTCGTGGACAGATGTAAAACGTCTGCGACTTTAACGCGGTACTTTGGCTTTTGCGTGTTATCGTTACAGAGTAAACTGCCATCACTGACCCAACCTTGTAGCTGCGCACGTGAAAAATCCGTAAACACTTGCGAGGCCAGTTTATCGATGCGCAGACCGGATTCTTCCTCAGACACCGTGTGAGTCATATCGATTATTTCTGGCACTGCTTGTCCAGCTACAGATGAATCGTCACCATCACCATCATCATTATCGTCTTCACTGTCAATTAAGTCACTTTCTATTAAGTCACTATCAAGTAACTCATCGTCACGTGCTTCATTGTCGTTTAGCAACTCATCCTGCACGGGTAACTCTTGCGCTGATAAATCATTATCTAGCAACGGACTAGGCGTTAAATTTTTGGTCATAGCATCATTATTCATAGCAGATTCATACGTGGCAAAGTCACCAAGGTGAGCTTTATAAGAAAACAGATAGGCCATTAGCTGACTATTAAAAATATAAATAGCCAAAAAAAAGCGGGTCTAAGGTCGCTGTAGTGTACCATGCCAAGTGCTCAAGCCCTATAGTAGCTAACCGTTATCTGTCATTTGTTACTCATCCTCTAGCGTCCTGATAATAAGCTATTAACTCTCTGCAATACAACATTGCGGTTAATTTACTGTATATTTATCAACGCTGGCGGCATTTGTCATCGCCCGTTAAAGCCGCCCATGCTAGACTACAAACAGCTATTTTAAACAGCTCACTTATCGTTAAATAGCTCCCTTGCGGTCTATTCAGTTAATAACAGTTGATTAATAGCAGTGAGTTAATAAAAATGCAGCGGCTACTTTAAACAAAGGGTGTAAAACTTAACTCATTATAGAATTTGATGACTTGCTGGCCAAATAACTACAAAATAGATAGTGAAAAAGTAGACCAGTCGCAAGTTATTATATAAATCAGTTAAGATTTTGCTGTATGCTATGGCACTGTATTTGATTGCAATTTGTTCAAAATTAAATCTAATCAAAAGCATGTTTAATTACGGTCATATTAAATATAGACTTATGTAATCAATAGACACGTGCAATCATAAGCACACCCAATGACAGACAGTCTATCGTTACCATGATCATCGCCTTTTTATCATTAACCTGTTATATAGTGTGATAGCGTCGCTGCTATTATGCGTCTTGTGTCGGAGAAGAAGTATGCGCCCTATTGGCAACACGTTTATCAAACTATCCTCAGTAACTCTGCTTTCGCTAAGCGTAAGCCTAGTCGGCTGTCAAACCTTTAAAAACCTGACCGGTAAAGACGTCGATGCGATTGAAACCGCCGAGAAGTCAGAGCAAGGTTACTATAGTGACGCCATTACCCAGATTGATAAAGGACGCTATACCCAAGCTATTGAAGACCTCACTAACTTGCGTACCTTCTACCCTACCGGACAGTACGCTGAACAAGCACTGCTCGATACGTTGTATGCGCAATATGAAAGTGGCAATTATGAAACGGCCGCCGCCAGCGCTGATCGATTTATCAGCCTGTATCCGTCTAACCCGCAAGTCAGCTACGCCTATTACGTACGCGGTGTGGCCAATATGCAAGGCTCATCTGAAGGCATCAAGCTATTCAAGACCAATCAGGCCGAACGTGATACCGCTTATTTACGTATCGCCTTTGCCAACTTCCAAGAACTTATCAATAAATATCCTAATAGTCCCTATGCGCCAGATGCTGCCCAGCGTATGACTTTTATTTATAATCAGTTTGCCGAAAGTGAGCTAACTGCGGCCAATTGGTATATTGAGCGTGAAGCTTATGTCGCTGCAGTCAACCGTGCTAAATGGGTATTTCAATATTATCCGTTGAGCGAGTCTATGCCTGAAGCCATTGCTATCCTTGCTTATAGCCATCAAAAATTGGGTCTAACAGATTTAGCACAAGAGTACAAAACCTTGCTACAAATCAACTATCCAAATTGGCTTACTAATGACGGACGCGTCAAGCTTGATACTAAAGGCGATCGCACTTGGTTGAATAAATTGACCTTTGGGCAGCTTGGACGTGCCAGCATGAAAGATACGTCGATTACGGAAGGTCAGTATACGGGCGCGACTAAAACGCAGATGATTCGTACCGCCACCCAGCTCAGATTGCCCGCCGACAATGCGGCCGCCGCTCCAACTGCTAGCAGTACGCCTACCCGCCGAAGTGGTGTCAATCTCGGTTTAGGATTACCTGAAAGCTCAACCGAGCAAGTTTCTGGCCAAGGTAGTGCCAGCGCCGCCGCTAGAGAAGCTGAGGTTGATCCACAAAATATCAATCCTACGCGCCGCACTACGTTACTTAATGATAGCCGCGATAGCATCTCCTTGCCACCTATTGAGTCTGATAGCGACGATATGAACGAAGATGATTAATTTTAACATTAGGGCTTGTTAACTACAGCAGTTCATAAAGAAGTCCCTGCATTATAAATAAACGCTATTAGAAAATAAGGTCAACGATACGGTTGGCCTTATTTTTCTGTCTTCAAGTATCCCTCAGCATCCTATGGTAAAATATTTTTTCCATGAGCATTCCAAACCATATTCTTGAACAACTAAATAGCCAAGCTGACCTGATCAGCATGATTGGTCGTCATACCGCGCTCAAACGCGCCGGTAGTGAATATAAAGGCTGCTGTCCGTTTCATGGTGAAAAGTCGCCCTCGTTCTATGTCAATCCACAAAAAAACATCTATCATTGCTTTGGCTGTAGCGTTGGTGGTAATGCCATCAGCTTTTTGCGTGACTATGAGAACTTAACCTTTATCGAAGCGGTCAATGAACTATCAAAGCAAACAGGCATTGAAGTACCGCAAGAAGAACAGCAAAATGTCAGCTATCAGCGTAGCAAACCTAAACCGGTCACTAAGCCTATAGCTAAGCCCATAGTAAAACCAGCAGCGCCTGTTATACCCTCAGAAGGACAGTCGATAGCAACTAGTAGCCCGCCTGACTATCCTCAGTATGAGGATCAGTACGCCTATGATGACAATGCCAGTGACAACAACCTTCCCACTAACATACCTTATGCTACTGATTATGACGGCACTGATCATAATAGCAGTCCGCCAGCATGGCTGACAGATGACGCTGAATCCATAAGCTCAAATGTAGACAATGCCGCCGCCGATAAAGACGGTAACTTATATGAGTTATTGACCCAAATTCAGCAGTTCTATCAGCACAATCTAACCACCCATCCCCACGCTAAGCACTATTTTGCCACGCGCGGTGTCACTGAGCAAAGTTTAGAAACCTTTGGGCTGGGTTATGCACCATTCGGTTGGCAACATCTTGAGCATCAGTTTCCGCAAGATATAGAAGGACTTAAAGCCTTAGGCTTGGTGCGCCAATCAGAGTCTGGACGTGATTATGACTTGCTGCGCGATCGGGTTATATTTCCGATTCGTGATAACCAAGGTCGTACTATTGGCTTTGGCGGTCGCGCGCTCGATGATGAAGTAAAACCCAAATATATTAACTCTTCAGACTCGCCTGTTTTTCATAAACAGCACGTATTATATGGCTATTATGAATCCCGCCAGCAGCGCGCTGATCGCTGGCTGGTAGTAGAAGGCTATATGGATGTGATCGCCCTATACCAAACCGGTATCTATGGCGCGATCGCCTCAATGGGCACGGCCATTAATGAAGCTCAAATATCCCGCCTACTGACTCTAAATCCTACGTTGACCTTAAGCTTCGATGGCGATAGTGCCGGACAAAAAGCCGCTTGGCGCACCCTTGAAGTCAGCCTACCCGTACTCGGTGATGATAAAGAGCTGAGGTTTTTGTCTCTGCCTAACAACCATGATCCAGATACTTTTATTAAAAGTCATGGCGTGGAAGCTATGCGTGAGCAGATCACCAATGCCATGCCGCTATCGCAGTACATTTTTGCCTATTTAAGTGAGCGCTACGACTTAACTTTGGCAGAAGGTAAAGCCAAGCTGATGTCGCAAGTGCGCACGCTGACGACCTCACTACCTAAAGGTAGCAGCTTTCGTTACCTACTCAATAATGACATTTATCAAAAGCTGGGCGGCAAACGCAGCCAAAATATTGAGGCAAAAGATGCGCTATTAGACTTTGATGGCGATATGACCATCAGCCAGCAATTACAGCTGTGTTTTTTGTTTCAGCCGCGCGCGCTAACGGATGATCCGATTGAGTCGATTTGGCAACAAGCTGGTATTGATGGCTTGAACCTACCCGCGCATATCAAGCAAAAGGCCTCTCCTGATGCTTTACGGCCATTAGCTTGGGAAGACTTGCAAGATACTGCCTTACTGGATGTGGTCAGCACCATTAAACGCTGCCTAAGTTATTTACCGCCAGATGCTAACGCCGCCGCACATTTTGTATTGTCTAACTTAAAGCCTTCAACTCAAGAAGGACTTAGCCGTAACTGGGGGTCATTTTATAAAACCCTTATCACTAGGAATATTTTAAGCCTTGATGAGCAGATTGAAAATTTAGTGAGTCAACTCTTAGAACGTAATATGAAGAAAAAAAAACAAGAGCTGGTAAAAAATCCTGATCATATCAAGGCAACTATCGTACGCATTCAGGCGCAGTTATTAAGCAACTGGTTACGGGCACAGCAAGCAGAACAATCGGCGCAAATGATTAGTATTTAATATAGATAGCTTTATGTAGGTAGCTCTATATAGCGATGTTATTACCCTGTTTTGCCAGTTTTTATTTCATTAATAGTAAAAACTGATATTTAATATTAAGTTTTTAGGGTTAACTTTTTGTTTATAATGTGCTCGCCCTTTAAATTAAGGTATATTGGCCCCATTATTTATGATTATGGTTAACAATCGTCAGAGTCATCTTGTTGAACGTTTAGCAGTGACATTGTGCTTGATTACTGTGGTCTGTGTTAAACTGTGCCGCGGTTATATTGACAGCAATATTAGACCCTATTATTTTTGAGATTTTTTAGGCTTTTAATTTTTAGCCGTTTTTTGAGTGTTTTTATTGACGTTTTTTGAACCTTTATTCATATCAATTCATTTTTGTTATTATTGACAACCCCTACGCTTTTTTGTGATCAATCTGTTGATTAGATCAGCGCACTGAGCAAGCAGTAGCCCGTCATATCACGAAAATGTCCGACGCAAACAAAGTGAGTATTTATGAACGATAAGTCAGTTTCTAAGTCCACGTCTCAGCTGGCCACCTTGATCCAAATGGGTAAAGAGCAAGGCTATTTGACCTATGCTGAGGTGAATGACCAGCTGCCCGACTCCATTACCGAAAGCGATCAGATCGAAGATATCGTCCAGATGCTAACGGACGTTGGTATCAAAATATTTGAGTCTGCACCTGATGCCGATGACATCTTGATGAACGATGACTCAAGTGATGATGAGTCGGCAGCTGACGAGGCGGCAGCGGTATTGGCTGCTGTTGAAACCGAGCCAGGTCGTACCACTGACCCTGTGCGTATGTATATGCGTGAGATGGGAACGGTTGATTTGCTGACGCGTGAAGGCGAGATTGTCATTGCCAAGCGTATCGAAGAAGGTATTCGTGATGTTCAGCATGCGATGTCTTATTGGCCAGGAACGGTGCAATATGTGCTTGATGAATATCAGCGCGTATTAGATGGCGACAAAAAGCTCTCTGATGTTATCACTGGGTTTTTAGATCCCGAAACTGATGAAGACAAAGCAGCTGCCAAAGAAGAAAAAGTCCCTGTTATCAAGCCAAAGGTCAATCCTAAAGTGACCGCTAAGGCTGACGCTGAAGAGGACGACGAAGCAGAAGACACTGAAGAAGAGGAAGAAGAAACGGGCGGTATTGATCCAGAACAAGTGCGCATGCGCTTAGAAGAGATTGAAGGTTTATTTATTACTGCCAAACAAGCTTTGCTTGATTACGGTCGTGGTAGTACGCAAGCTGACGAAGCTTATAAACAGCTTGCCGAGCGCTTTATGATGCTTAAGCTTAACAATCGCTTGTCAGATCAAGTCATGGCGATCATGCATGACGTCTATGATGATGTGCGCAAACAAGAGCGTCAAATTATGCGCTTGGTTATTCGCCGTGGTCGTATGCCGCGTGAAGAGTTCCGTAAGACCTTTCCCAGTAACGAAACCAACGTTGATTGGCTCACCGAGCGTCTAAAAGGTAAGCCGGCGTTTGCTGCAACGCTAGAAAAAGTTACCGATGATGTTATTCTTCTGCAACGTGCTATCCGTGATTATGAGCATAAGCTCAACATGAAAATTCACGATATGAAAGATGTGGCACGTGGTATGGCTATTGGTGAAGCGAAAGCTCGCCGCGCTAAGAAAGAGATGGTCGAAGCTAACTTGCGTTTGGTTATCTCTATTGCTAAGAAGTACACCAATCGTGGCCTACAGTTCTTGGATCTTATTCAAGAAGGTAATATTGGTCTAATGAAAGCGGTTGATAAATTTGAATATCGTCGTGGTTATAAATTCTCAACTTATGCGACTTGGTGGATTCGTCAGGCGATTACCCGTTCTATCGCAGATCAGGCGCGCACCATCCGTATTCCGGTGCATATGATTGAGACTATCAACAAGATTAACCGCGTTTCTCGTCAGCTGTTACAAGAGATGGGACGTGAGCCCACGCCTGAAGAACTAGGCGAACGCTTAGAGATGGACGAAGTTAAAGTCCGTAAAGTGCTCAAAATTGCCAAAGAACCTATCTCCATGGAGACCCCTATCGGTGATGATGAAGACTCACACTTAGGTGATTTCATCGAAGATTCGAC
>JGI1221J15618_1200445_pt1 | contig 9602 bp, 15 predicted proteins | sample LakVidmifraction_4_FD_15618 | JGI IMG/M metagenome (IMG submission 15618) | reverse complement strand
CCTCGTTTTGAGGAGTGGCATACAGACCGAGAGCACCCTGAAAACGTTTACCGAATCGCTGAGGAACCTAAAGCTAAAGCTAAACCATTATTCACCAACTCTTTAGGTCAGGAGTTCTTTGAAAATCAAAAGGTTTGGCGGTATGATGAAAAATTATTCATAACTGACTCAGCCTCTATTAATAAAATAGAAGAAGATAATTATTCGGCGTGCGATTCAACCTCAGAAATATACCCCACAGAAGCTGCCGCATATAGGCACATGATTATGTATGCTGCACAACAGGGGACGCGGATTGAATACAACTCCGGTTTAGAATGGATGACTGTAAGTCGTACTAAGTTTATCCATCCGCTACGATGGCATGAGTTATGGCAGCAAGAACCGGGGCCCCCTGAAAACGCTTACCGCATCGCTAAGGAAGTAAAAGAAATCAAGTACGAACCATACACGATGGAGGATGAAGTGGAATGGTTGCTTGGTAAAATAGCAAGAGCAAAAACAGGATGCCAAAAGTCGATGATTATAGGTATGATTGATGACATGCAGCTTGAATTTTTGTTCAGAACTTTCACAATTGATGGGGAAGTAATCGGGAAACCTAAAAAGGAGAAAACGAAATGAAATCAAAAGAATATATAGAAAATAAATTGAATGAGCTATTTACCAAATTTGGTGATATAAAAATTCGATATGAATATAGAGCGAATACTTGTAGTCATTTAATTGAAGTTATCCCATTTAGTTTCTTTGACAAGAATGAGGATTACATGAAACTTGAAGCTAATATTGAAGATGAGTTTGAATCTTTATTCCCAGATGAAAGTATTATTTTTATATCTGAAGGTTCATTATCAGAAATAAAGCGATCTGATTTTAATTTAGGTTACGCGGCTGAAGACCTAATAGAAGAAGTTCTAAACCTGGAAGTAGGTAAAAGCTATCTTAATAGAGAAGGGGATGTCGTTAAGATTGTCCGCAAAGGGTTCCACTCTACCACGTACCCTTATATCAGCGAGGAAGGCGAGTTTTATCGAAGCAATGGTAATTACCTCCTTGGTAAAAAAAATAAGGAGGATCTAATAAAAGAATTTAAACCGCAAAAGAAAAAGGACACGAAATGAATAAGTACCTAAATAAATAAATAAGAATGGAACATTTTTCTGAAAGAGTGCGTACTGTTGTAACTAAGGCAGTTGATTTGCGAATGCGTTTAATTGGTGGGAATTACGCTACAAAAAAGAAAATCACAGTACAAATTTGTAAAGCCCTATTGCAAAGCATGGAAGATACAGAAGATACAGAACATGCGATGGCTTCTTTCTTTATCAATCAGTATTTTGTCATTATGCAAGTTCAGCCCGGAACAGACCTCAGTAAAATAGACATTATCAATTTAAGTAAAGCAGCATTAAAAATAATAAAAATCAAGCGAAAATAGCCTTTGTTTTTTATTTTACCACGCCCAACACCACTAAGACCAAAACAACATGTAAAAGGGCACAGGAATGCACAAAAATAGCACCCGTGCCCTTTTATTTGACCTCTGTAAAGTGTGTAATGCGAAAATAAGACGTAGGACTCAATTTTCTGTTTTTGCGGTACACACCATCCCCATTTGATTGACTTCCAGAATTAGATGGGGAAGTATTTGCTTCAATTGTCTTTCCTGAGCCACCTTTCCAATCTTCTACGACAATACCAACATGGCCCATCCAAGTGTCCCCCCGTTTCCAAATAACTAAACTTCCGGCTGGAATGGTTCTCCCTGTTGAAACGCGTCCACTTGTTATACTTCTATTTGTAATGTATTTTTGAGCAACCCCGGAGCGCACGGCAGGAATCTGCGCATTTGCCGAATCTAAAGCAAAGGAAACAAATGAAGCGCAATAACTAGACCCCAAAGGAAGACCTAATGCATTGTTCCATTCGTCTATCTTAGAACCGCGATTTGCTTTTGTTTCCGTTGTTCCTAATTGATCTTCCGCAAATAAAATGAGTTTGTCCTGAACAGTCAGTTCGTACATTCCGGCTGCCAAAGCAACCCCAATCCATAATGGTTTTATTATTTGGAGAAAGGTCATACCGATACAATTACAGAAGCAATTAAAATAGCAATGGCAAGCAACATTATAGAATAGGCCACATTGCCTTCCTTAATTGCTTTTATTGTATCTATGGCAGAAAAATGTATTCTGTCAAAATACAACCAAGAAGAAACAGCAAGCACCATCATTAATATCGCTGCTGGAAATCTGGACATTGCTGTAAATGGGCCTATTATGTACATCAAAAGATAATACATAAGTGCCCCAATACCAAGCATGATTAAAAATAGGATTGTATTTTTTCCCATTTTCATGGATTTGAGTAATTCTTTTATTGTATTCATTTATCTAATTTTTGGTGCAAACTATCGTGTTTTGTTTTCCAATCATTTAATCTGTTTATCCGTTTGTTTAGAATCTTGATATCCTGTAATACTTGTTTTGTAGTCTGATTTGCTAAGGTATTGGCAATACTGCTTTTATAAACAATCGTTCGCAATTCTTTCAATTCCGAAAGGATATTATTAAAAGCCTTTGAAAATAAATAGCCGATAATTAGCAGCATAATAGAAATAAACAATTTGATTATAAAATTTACATCTATTGGTGTATCTAAACTTGGATATTCAACTAGAGATGGACTGTATGGAATAGGCACGGTTTGAGAAGAGATAAATAAAGAAACCCCTAACCCCAAACAAATAAGCCAAACAACTGTTGCGATATAACTAAGTCCAAAGTGCATTTTCATGTTTAGGTTTTTTAAAAAAGGGCTACATCATGTGGCAGCCCTTTTTGTATAATTATTTCATTTTATTTGGTAAAAGTATATCTAATATGGGTTTGATAAATGACATGGTAAAATAACCATTGGCTATGAAACCACCAACGATACCAGCAACAATCAACTGCCAAACAAGATACGATTCAAAACCAAATCCAATCCATTCACTAAAAAATACTAAACCGATTGAAACCGCCCAAGAAATAGCACGTGCTAAATTCTTATGCAAGTCCGCAAATTTATTAATAAATTCGGCAAGTAAGACAGTAGCTGCGGCCACGCCACCAATCCCAGCTAACAAAGAGACAAATGCACCAGCATCTGTAATGTCAGGAACAAAAAAAGCTGCCAAGTAAGGCACCAAAAATGCTAAAATTACTTTCAATGATGTGTTCATGATTTTTGTTTTAGTTAAAAATTAAAAGATTTCCCTAATTTAATTATATAAAAACGATCCTCAAAATTTGTTAATACCTGCGCACCAAATTTTATTTGTGATTTGTTGATAAACCCAACTTCCCCTCCCAATAAAAAAGCATTTGCATTCCCCCCAAAAGCAATATCCCCATACAAAGTAAACGGTGGGGAATTGGGAACCACGACAGGGCGATCAACTATAACAGGGTATGGAATACGAATAAACCGATAACTCAAAGCACGTGCAAAATCTATTTGTCGTTCTAATAACACACCTTGTATTTTGTCTTTAATTACTAAATAAGTGGAATCATTTACAAGAGAATCCACATACATAACAATTTCTGGTTCTGCTGTTGGGATTGGGGTTGGGATTGGTCGGTCCTTGTAAATAGTTGTGTCCCTCCAAACAATTGTGTCTTGATATACTGTGTCTGGCAATATAGAAAGACTATCAAGAAACGACTGCTTTACTAGAACAGTCCCAGATGGGTAAGAAGTTGGGGCAAAACGTTCCCCAACTAGATATCCCAAAATACCACCAAAAACTACTAAAAATATGATTAAGACATTTGCTGTTTTACTTTTCATGGTCTTATAAGATAAAGAAACTTATTCCAGTTACTAAAAAATAAATAAAAAACAATATTGGGATTCTTTTGCGCACACCAAAATCACGTAATGGTTTTAGCATTCTATCAATAAAAGGTGCCCCTAAATAATCCCAATTTATGCCCTCCCTATAATGATTGTACACTAAATTAAATAATCCCAAGCGCAGTGCTGGATATTTTAATATCGAAAACAAACTAACATCATACCCACCAGTAAGGGCGTACCAAATTAGCAATGCCCCAAGGAGAACAAAGCCAATTGAGAACGCCTCAGAAGTATGCCTTCTCTTCCCATCATTGTCAATGAGGGCATCGGAAGCGGCATCAAGCACTATGGAAGCCACCCAACAAAGGGCTATGGCAAATGCAAATATTATTTCAATTGAGCCAATAGAAAAATTCATATCATTTTAGTTTTATAAATAAAATTAGTTACTTCCTGTCCACGTACAAATATTTTAGATACTGGTGTTCGCCCTATCCAAATAGTAATAGAAAGTAAAATAAGTGTACTTTCTATTTGTTGAGCATCATTGGTTATTGCTGCGGATCCTATTATTGTCGATGGACTTGTTCCATGTATTATTTGTGGTGCATTTACAAGTACCACATTTGCTTCCATTGGATGCAGGGCGCATTCTATTGATATCGTTTGCAAACTGTTTCCAAGAGAAGCATCCCCCCGGACAAAAACAAAACCCTCAATTTGTGCGGATTGTTCGTTATTTACAAGACCACCAGAAATAGAAATGTCATCTGAAATTGTGGCGGCTATTGCTTGTTGCGCATTTTCTAAAGCTATTTGGATAAGTCGAACATCCTCTGAATAGGCAGCAAAAGTTTGTGCTTTATTTACAAGCTGCCCAGATCCAACAATAGAAATATGCGCGGATACTATAATTATTTGTTCGCTATTGCCAAAATCAATGTGTATTTCATTGTTCGTAGTGCATGTCCCTTGTAGTGCTTGCGATGTGTTTTGCGCACTACTTTCTACACTTACTATGGATTTAACAACGGAAGCAACAAATTGATTTACATTTTGTAAAATTCCATACGCGGTTGTTTCATATTTGCTAGTAGCGGCAAAGATCTGCGCTGTATTTATTATGTCACCACTACCAAAAATAAGCAAATCAATATCAGCTTGAATTGTTTGTTGGGCATTGGTTAGACTAGAAACAACAGCAACGGAATTTACTGCAACTATTTCGATAGTTTGTTGTGCATTCTCTAAATCAGAAACAGCGGCAACGGAACTACGTACATTGCTTTGAATTGTTTGTTGGGCATTCTCCAAACTAGAAACAACAGCAACTAAATTTACTGCATTACTTTCAATTGTTTGTTGGGCATTGGATAAGGCTGCAATTCCAATAGCTTCCCCTGCTGTTCCTGCTGCTAATGTTTGCGGTGTGTTAAATACCTCCCCTTGTGCATTTAGAGGCAAGGAAACAGAGGATTCTACGAATTGCGCAGCATTTTCCAAAACAACGGAAACCACAAGGGCAGAAATACTGGATTCTGCTGCAATGGCTATGGTTTGCGGTGTGTTTTCTAGTTGTGCCGAAACATTTACCCCATCCGCAGCAGGAATCTCCATCCATCCCTGAATTGGGTATGTGTTGTTTCCATCTGCGATCTTCCAAATTTCGTCCACGTAGTTTGAAAACGAAGCAATGGATTGTCCGGCTGCTACGTAAGTGTTTATGTTTTGCAATTCCGCTGTGGTTCTCCCGGTAGCGGTCGGATCATAACTGATTCCGCTGGAAGTCATATCCCACATATTATTGGAAAATGTGCCGCCCATAAGATTTCCAATAAACCCATTACCTTTATTCTGTGGAGATACTGCGCAAACATTATACTCAACTGTTGCAAAAGAAGCATCACCAACACCACCACCTGTTATCGCTATTTCAGCAGAAATACTTCCATAAAATAGGTTATCACAAACCTCACTTGCACTAAAGGCCGCAATTATACCACCACATGCAGATCCTGAAACAGCACTTGTTTGGATAATTGTAGCATTAGAATAGTTCCGACAAACAAGGCCAGAATTTTCTGCAAATGCAGCAAAAGAAGCGGCCATTCGTGCCCCTGTTATTGTACATCCAAGTACTGAACATTTCTCAATAGTAGCATTAGTCCATAAGTTAGCTGCCAAAGCTGCGGAACCACTTTGATAGGTTGTTCCTGTACTTGTGAAGATACTATCAATTACATGAACGGAAACAAAAGAAGTGCCTGTATTTGCATAAGCTACCAGAGCCGCCCGGGCGGCTCCAGATATATAGGCATCTTCAAAAGTGATGTTTTTTATAACAGCCCCATTTACCACCCCAAACATTCCACAAAGAGAGGTTGTTGGTCTATTAATAACCAGACCGACAACTTTAAACCCAGCACCATCTAAAGAGCCGGAAAAACTATCCCAACTTTGAGTACCGATAACAGCAAAGCCAGCGCCACCATTCCAATTTACTGTGTCGCTGGCATCAATATCATTCCCAAGTACGTAGTACGCACTTTTAGCATTCCCCATTTCTTGTAATTGGGAGGCTGTTGTGAGTACATACGGATCACTTATTAGTCCTGTTCCTGCGCCTGAGAATGCCATGCTACTTTAGTTTATTTGTTTTCAATCATTTTCCACCTAGGTGTCCCATTTTTCATCCAAATCAGCAACTGAACATAAACTATCATGTCAGTTTCTGGATTGATTGCGGTCAATTGGGCACGGTCAAAAGTTCCTTCTACGGATATGTCCATTTTTAAAATCTCCCAACCCACAAATTCCGCTTCAATTCCAGTTTTATACGTTGCATTGGTAAAGAAAGGTTGCCTTGTTTCTGGTGTGGTTGTTTCTTCGCGAAGCAGAGCAGGAACGGCTTTCCACCAATAAGCGGCTTCCGTTGCCAAGTCCATATCAGAAACAGCAACTTCCACGCTGTCAGGAGATAAAACTCCATTTGGATATGCTTTCAAAAAAGGAATGCTTATTAATTGCATTCCCCATAGAGTTTCTTTTATCTGCCAGTTTGTTTTTGTTGCTACTGAATGCACCGCTGGAAGTGCATTCAGTGCCTGTACTATATCAAGAATGACCATAGTTTTTTTGCTTTAAAATTATACAGAAGCTGATTCTGTCCAAGAAAAAGAAGTCAGATTGACAGTCTGGCCTACATTAATGCTCAGATTGTCAAGATTGACTTGCGCTGCTGTTAATGCAACAGTCAGTCCTGTAATTGTGTGTGTGTCTCCGACAGAAACTAATTCCGCATTATCTGCGGTTCCTGTTGCTGCTGCACTTGCTGTAAGTGGGGTAGCCGTTGCAGAAATAGTTCCGACTGCCGCGGAGCCAAAAGCAGTTGCTGCTAAATCAAAAGTTACTAATACAGAACCACCTGAATCTTTGATCACAAGTGTACCTGAATTCCACAATGCGCCAAAATCATCGGCCATTTGGTTTCTCAATGCTGTGTTTTTAGTTGCCATTTTGTTGGTTTTAAATTAATTATTTACGTTATATGATAGATGCTGCTATTGTTTGTTGTGTGTTCTGTATGTCTATTGCCGCAATTCTAAAAGAGGCTGATGTTCCTGTAATCATATAGACTGTTTGTGGATCCCAACTCCCCAAAGCCATATATTCTGCCCATGTTCCTTGCCATAAGGATAGGCCAATAAAAGTACCTGCCCCAATGACATTTTGGACATACACACTTTCTAAAGTAATAGACAATGCATATTCATTGCGACCTACTTCTTCGATGTGTAAACTAAATTCGCTTTGTACTTCTTCGATATGTAAACTAAATTCGCTCATTATCTTGAATTTACGATGCGCATGAATTTGCCTTTTTCAATAAACTGCTTAAAACCAGATGCAAATCTGGCATCTTCCACCCGGTAGGTCAGCTCTAAAATAATAACCCCTAATGGTGCCTCTTTTGTCATCTCCGGGGTTACTTCAATAAAGAATGCAGTGTCATCCGCTGCCTTTGTTATGGCAACAATGTCTGCTTCTTGTGGTTGTGGGTAGGCGCATCGAAGCCAAGTTTCTTTTGAAAACTCTCCATAAAATACAGCCCCTACAAATTGAACTTTATCCACCATTTGTATAGTTCCATCGGCATCTTTTAAATTGATGCGCCAACGAAAATTTTCATTCCTAAATTCCACTGTCTCCATGATCAATTAGTTTAAACATTACTTTATACTGATCGTATGTTAATTTTGGAAGTATTTCTTTTGGAATAGGTTTGAAATTAAATTCAACCGCGTCCTGATCCAAATCTTCACTCCATTTCTCTAAGGCAGTTTCACATTGAGCCACGACCATTTTGTTTTCTTCTAGGAATTTCTCTAATTCCTCGTTCAATTCCTTCGCATCTCCTACAATACGAGGAAACCCACGCCCAGTTACTATTTGCCCTAATCCACCCGTCTTCTCGTACAAAACGACATAGCCCTGTTCGTCTTTTTCGACGTACTTGATTAAAATCTGTTCCCGTCCCTTTTGAAGTTTTTCGGACTCTTCTTGTTTTTTGAACTTGTCCAAAATAGAAATGTGCTTGTCTATTTCCATTTCAATTAAAATCAAACGATACGTAAAGTCGTTATCCCCTTTTTCTTTGATTTGCTCAATCACTTGTTTAAACAAATACAGTTCTTTTTTCTTAATTGCTTCCATGATTAGTTTGGTTTTTCCACATGTTGAAACGTGGGCGTGTTTGTAAATATTTAAAATTGTGTGCGTTGTTATATGCCTCCTTTTCAAAAGAGATATTTCTATATCCTTTTATAATGAACTCAAACAAATATACTAAATAAAATGGAATCACAAATAATTCTTTTTGCTGTCTCCAATGAATTGCTTCGTGGTTAATTGTTTTATCTGTTATTGCTGTTTTGTGAAAAACACCAATTGGATAGTGGGTAATTGCAATAAACCGCCCAAATGGGTACCAAGTTGTTTTTATCAATTTCATAAAATTATTTTAGGTATTTATAAATTTTTCAAAGGTATCATTTTTTAAATTATTTGTGAATGCCGTGTTTCATTATTGACTTCTGCTTGTTATCTGCCAGTGGTCACCCAACCAGATGAACATTAAAACATCCCCCTTTACCATTGGTACATCCCCATTTGTACTTGTTCCACCATCCCAGTGGTAATAACCTCGTGGCTGTATGTTTGTTACTGAATATCTATCACATATTATTATTATGGATAAACCTACCGCATTCATATTATTGCCAAAAGCAGTACTCATAGTACCTAGTGTTGGAAGTGTAATATAATTAGTACCTGTTGACGAGGAAAACTGGAAAACTTGGTAGTTTGCGATATCATCAGCTGTAATTGTGTAATTAGAAGATATGCTCTTAAAAATTCGTGGTTGTATATTTAGGCCTTTAAAACTTCCTGTATGAATCCATGAACCAGCACTTTGAATAAAAGCAGGTTCCCCTAACTTGTCTGATATCCTAAAGTACTTTTCAGAACCCCAAATACTTTGGAAGCCATGCGTAGATACTTCTGTAACTGCGGAAGAACCTTTCACCTCAACCCACGATCCAGATTGACCTTCTATAGTAGCTCTTACATTAGATACTCTATGCACAGCGATCGGTATGGCATCCATCTCATATTCATTGTAAGAAATGCTTGTTGCCGATAACTCTATCTTAATTCTTACTGCAACATTTCCTGGAGCTACGAAGGCTCCT
>JGI1221J15618_1125017_pt1 | contig 9906 bp, 9 predicted proteins | sample LakVidmifraction_4_FD_15618 | JGI IMG/M metagenome (IMG submission 15618) | reverse complement strand
ATTGGTTAATGCAGTAGCACAGAAAAGTGAATTAAGTAAAAAGGATAGTACATTAATTGTTGAGGCTTTAGTTGAAACTATTAATGAGGAATTAGCTAATGGTAACGAAGTTGCAGTGACAGGATTTGGAAAGTTTTCAACATCATTTAGAGCTGCACGTAAAGGAAGAAATCCATCTGACGGGACAGAAATTTCTATTCCTGAGACAACTGTTCCAAAATTTAAGGCAGGTAAAAAATTAAAGACTATTGTAAAGGAATCATAATATATGAAGTACATTGTCGATACTAACGTCATACTTAATAATCCAAATATAATTGAACGTAAAGACATTGTAATACTGAGTAGTGTAATTCGAGAGTTAGAAAAACATAAAAGTAGTCATAAGCCTGATTTATCTTATCGGGCTAGAAAGACTACCAGATTAATAAATCTATATAAAGATGGTTTAACATTTGACTTAAAAGATTATACTTTCAATTTGAATGAAGAATTTGACAAGCAATACTTTGATAACTCTATTATACAAGCATGTCATGATAACGGCTATGGAATTATTACAGATGATATTTTACTTAGATTCAAAGCTGAGGGATTTAACATCCCCGTGTTTTTTGAAGAAGAAAATAATGATGATTTGTTTGATTATAAGGGTTATAAAGAGATAGAAATGACTAATGGTGATTTAAAGTACACGTATGAAAATTTAGATTTAAACCAATGGGATTTGTTAGACAATGAATATTTAATTGTTGTCGATCCTATTACAGGTGAAGATATTGACGGGTTTAGGTGGGATGGAGATGCATTGCATCAGGTACATCCCAAAGGTTTTAATATCCAATCATTCGGCAAATTTAAACCAAAAGACTTCTATCAAAAATCAGCAATCGATAGTATATTTAACAACGATTTAACTATGTTAAAAGGAAAAGCAGGTACTGGCAAGTCATTGATTGCATTGAATACGGCTTGGCATTTAATTGAGCGAGGAAAATTTGATCAATTAATAATATTTACCAACCCAGTAAAGACAAAGAATGCTGAAGCACTAGGATTTTACAAAGGAACTAGGACGGAAAAATTGTTGGATTCACAAATTGGAATTATGTTGTCTAGCAAATTTGGTGATACATACACTGTTGAGAGCGAAATATCACAAGGAAGATTGCAATTACTCCCCTTCTCTGACATAAGAGGATTTGATACAAGTGGAGAAAAAAAGACGATTGTTTGGATATGTGAGGCTCAAAATACAAACTCTGAATTAATGAAATTAGCGTTGCAACGTATTGGTGAAAATACAAAAGGAATTATAGATGGTGATCCTCAGGCACAAGTCGATATGGATGCTTATAAATATTCCAACGGTATGAATCGTGCTTCAGAAGTTTTCCGTGGACATGGTATTTACGGAGAAATGGAATTGAAGCATATTTATAGATCGGAAATAGCTACTATAGCAGATAAAATGTAAATAAATAAGATTATAATGCTTTCGACTGTTTATCGACTTGCATTTGCAGTTAGACTGTCCTTCTATCTGCCTTATTTTTTAATAAGGTGGTGAAATAAAATAGGAAAAATCAAGTATACTATAAAATACATCAAAGAGTATTTTGCTACTTATGGATGCAAACTGTTGGAGAGCGAATATAAAAATATAAAAGCTGAGATAAAGTATAAATGTTCTTGTGGTAATGATGAATATACAACTTGGTATAACTTTAAAAAGAAGAAAAATAAAATGTGTACAAAATGTTCGGTAAATGTGATAAGTAGTAAAAAAAAGTTGTCTTTGTCTGAAATTAGACAATTTTTTCAGAAGCACAATTGCGAGCTATTAGAAGATGAGTATGTCAACGCACGAACCAATATGAAATATATGTGTCATTGTGGGACTTTATCATATATAAGATTTGATAATTTCAAACAAGGTCAACGCTGTATGGAGTGCAAAAAGAAAAAGCTAAGTGAAGACAGAATGTATAACATTGACAAGATTCATGACATACTATCTTGCAAAAACTTAGAATTATTATCAGATTATTACGGGTACAATAAGGAGATAGAGTTCAAATGTCTAGATTGTAAAAGTATTGAAAGTAAAGCGTTGATTCATATATCAAGAGACAAACAACCTTGCAGGAAATGCTATATTGATAGTTTAAAAGGTAGCACATCGCCTGCTTGGAATCCTAATATTACCGATGAGGAAAGAATACAAAAACGTCATTACTATGAGTACAGCCAATGGACTAAAAGTGTGTACGAACGGGACGATTATGTATGTCGATGTTGTGGTCAAATAGGTGGTAAATTAAATGCACATCATATATATAATTACTCTCAAAATAAAGACTTGAGAACTGATTTAAGCAATGGCGTTGTATTATGCGAGATATGCCATCGAGAATTTCATAATATTTATGGATATCAGGACAATGATGAGTATCAATTAAAAGAATACATAAGTGAAATACACAGCGTTATGTTTAATGCGACGTAATAAACATAACTATAATGAGAATAAAAGGAGAAATAATAAATGGCTTATAAAACTAATATCACAAAGGAATTCAAGAGTAAGGGGTTTATTAATGGTTTGGAACTGATTTCATCTGAGAAAAAGGATAATGGCGCAACTTATAACATTCAAGAAATCCTACAAAAAATTGGCAAGCATGGTGATGAAATCGAGTTTTCTGTAAAGGTTAAAGAGCAATTTGATGAAGTTGACGTTGAAGAAAGTCGAGAGTAGGTGATAATTTGAATATACCTGAACATTTACAGTTGCGTGAAGGAGAAGAAATTAAAGATTATCATATTCGACTATTCGAGAATCAAGATGATTACAATATAGATAAATACACTATTGCCAACCTTCTCAATGAAGCAAATGGTTCTAGTTATGATGAATCTAAATGGAGAAAAGATTTCGCTTTATATAAAAAGTGGAAGGATTACATATTACATAATAATTTAGATAAAGAACGATTGCAGTTATATGAAGAAAAACGTTTAGAGGAACAAAAAGAACGCTATCGTAAAATGGATCAGAATCGTGAATATAATAAAAATATTCGTAACTCTGCGAGATTTGAAAAGTTACAAGAGGATATACATAGATCAATATTGGATTTAGAAAAAATTAAACCTCTTCCCCATCATACAGAAACATTTAAAGTTGCGGGAAGAGATAAACAAGGATTAGTTTTATTTAGTGACTGGCATTTTGGGACTGAAGTAAATAATAATCAAAACATATTTAATAAAGATATATTTAATCAACGTGTTCGCAAATTAGTTGACAAAATTATTGAGCATGGTATAAAAAACAACATTTCAACTTTACATATTGGGCAATTGGGCGATTTGATAGTTGGAAATATTATTGTTTCTGCGCGTGTTCAAGCCAATGAAAACCTAATTGAACAAATTAAATATGTATCTGAGAAACTAGCAGAAGTAATTAACGAATTATCTGAGGTATTCCAAAATATTGTCTATTATAATGTTATTGGCAATCACGCTCGTACTGGTAAAAAATCTGAGGTTGGATTAAATGAAAATTTTGAGTATCTCGTACCTTGGTTTTTAGAGGCTAGACTGAGAGGTTTAGATAATGTTGAGATTATTGTAGATAAAGATGGATATATTGAAACTAAAATATTTGATGATGATATTGTATTTGTACATGGAAACTTTGATCAGGCAGACAGAGCAGTAAATAAATTACCTCAACTGTTAGGTAAAGTACCAAATTATATAATGGGTGGTCATGTTCATCATAATTATATGAAGGAATACGGAAAGACGACCACTATAGTTAATGGTTCTTTAATAGGATTGGATGATTATGCTACACAAGGTAGATTTGCAGGAAAGCCTAGTCAGAAATTTTTCGTATTCGATAAAAATGATGGTTTGGAATGTGAATATATAATTAAGCTAGATAAACTTAACTAAAAGGAGTCCTGTAATTGGCTGATATTTTTAAATTTCAAGGTGAAAAATTAGAAGATGAATATTGTTGTGATGCTTGTCAAGTTACTGATGATTATTTGGAAATTGCATTAGAATGTGAAGATAAAGATGAGCTTCGAGTTGTGATGAGAGGATTGTATAAAGATGCTGAACGTATCGGTTATCAAAACTCACTACGACAAGATATCGCTGTTAAAGCTGAAATTTTAGATGAAATGAAAAATAGTGTTGATGATAACTATTTAATTTAATACATATTCTGGAAAGGGGATACTACTACGAATGGTGAGATTCCCTTCTCCTCCCCTATTTTGGTATGACAGTTTACTGTCCGATGCCACCTTGTAAACACAAATATTATAAAAGGTGGTTATTAAAAAAATGAGTAAATTAGAATTTGACAAAGAATATATGGAATTACTGACAGGAATGCCAGATACAATTGTAGAATATCAAACTTGGATTGGATTAAAAGAGCGTAAAATTTATTTCAATAATAATATTGATCTGAGTATTGTTGATGAAATTGTACATTGGATTATTCGTTGGAATGATGAAGATGAAGATAAACCTGCTGAGGATCGTAAGAAGATTAAAATTTATATGACATCAAATGGTGGATGTGTAATTAGTGGGTTTGCATTAATTGATGCTATTCAATCATCGAAAACTCCAATCGAAACAATAGGAGTTGGTGTTTGTGCTAGTATGGGTGCTCTAGTTCTACTTTCAGGGCATTATCGTAAAGCATATAAAAATACTACAGTTTTGATACATGACGGAAACTTAGCATTACAGTCTACAAGCAAGAAAGCAAAACAGACAATGGAATATTATGATGAGTTGGATAGACGTATTAAAAATTTAGTATTATCTAAAACAACTATTGGTGAAAAATTATATGAAGAAAAAGAAGATGATGAATGGTATTTGTTTGGTGATCAAGCAATGAAGTACGGAATTGTAGATGAAATCATGTAAATAGTAGTTTTAATGTGAAAAACTTTTAAATAGGCAAATTTAAAAGTTGGTGTTTCACTGGTTAAGTTTGTTCTATGCCAAAAACAAACTCTAGTCACACTACTAGTCATATGACAGTAATAAAGTGTGATGTTATCGCCTAGATAACGACAGAAGTAGTCTATTGACTGGACTGAGAGGTGGGAATCCTCGAAACAATTAAGAGCCGTAAATCCCAAGATACGTGGATCGTTATAGGATTCGATAACCATGGGGCGATGTCATAAGGTGTTGGGAAAGCCTTATAATATAAAAAGATATTTTTAGGAATAGAAATGGATTAATTACCCATTTTGAACGAAGAGGTTCAACTATCTTCGTCTTTCCTACTTTTGATTTTTTAAATAAATAAAATTATAATAACTAAAGGGAAAACTTGTAAGGAATTAAAGAAAGAAGTGATATCAATATGGCAGAAACAACAAGGCAGATGTGTACCTGTTGTGGGAAAAATAGGAAATTAATAGACTTTTACTCGTCACAAAGTCCTATTTATCAGTATTATGAAAAGATTACTATTTGCAAAGCTTGTTTGGTAAATATGGTTGATGTTGATAATATGAGGTCAGTAGCGAATGCTCTGAAAATGATTGACAAACCTCTAATATCTCATTTATGGGAATCTACGATTGCCGAAGCTTCCAAGAAAGATAGTAATATATTTCGTATATATATGAAGAATATAGTGATGCCACAGAACAAGGATAAATCATGGTCAGATTCAGACTTTGGAGATAAACAAGAAATCCTTTTAAAAGTTAAGCCCCAAGGCGATGAAAAATTAGATGAGGATAAAATTTACAGTAAGGAGTGGTTGGGAAATTACTATCCTTCTGAAATAGACCACTTAAATGATTACCTTGATGGGTTGAAACATGATTTTAAGATATTAACTAAATCGCATAATGACTACGCTAAAAAAATAGCGAAGGCGAGTTTGCACATGGATAAATGTTTTCAGGATATACAAGACAGCGTAAAAGGTTCTGAAAAAAGGTATAAAGAAGCTAAAGAGGTTTTTGACACTTTATCTAAATCAGCTCAGTTTTCAGAAGATAGGCGTGGTACAAATGATGTTTCACTTGGTTCATTTTCTCAGATAACTGAAATGGTGGAAAATAAGACATATGTCTATGAGCATAAAAATGATTTAACTAAAGACAATTATGATAAGCTAATAGATGATTTTTCCCATATAGAAAAGTCTGTGTAGCTCATGAGTTCACATAGAAATTTTAGTCAAAAAAGTAGGACGCAAAAAGATTTTACATATATGGATCATGATCATCCAGATAGTCATGATCCCCGTAACAAAGAAGAGATTAATATTGAAGCATGGAGAGAGTTTATTTCTTATTATCGACACCATGTAGATGAGTTTGCAGTAGATGTTCTGGGTATAAATTTGTATCCATTTCAGAGATTAATATTAAGAGCGATGGCAAGGCATAAGGAAAGTATGTTTATAGCTTCTCGTGGTTTGGGTAAAAGTTATCTTTCAGCCGTTTTCTTTATTTGTGAAGCTTGTCTATTTAGCGGTATTAAGCTAGGAATAGCCTCTGGAAAAGGTCAACAAGCACGTAATGTGATTTTACAAAAAATTAAAGGTGAATTATATAAAAATGAAAATGTGGCAAGAGAAATAGTTAATATTAAAACTGGTTCGGATGATTGTTCTGTTTTATTTAGAAATGGATCAGAAATAAGAGCTATTGTTTTAGGTCACGACGGAGAAAATGCGAGAAGCTGGCGCTTCCACCAACTCCTGTGTGACGAGGCAAGATTAATTTCTGACCAAATAATGGAGGAAATATTAATCCCGATGACCAAGACGAAAAGACAGACTATGATTGATTTGTCAATGAAATTCCCGAACGAAGAGCTTCCTGTTGAAAAAGGCAAAATTATTTATATAAGTTCAGCATACCTTAAAAATTGTGATTTATATAATCGATTCAAAAACCATTATAATCAAATGAGACAAGGATCTAAAGATTACTATGTCTGCACTCTACCCTATCAAGTTGGAGTAAATGCAGGAATTTTTTATGAGGATGATATCGAATCGGAAAGGCAAAAGCCTTCTATGACGCAAGATAGATTTGCTTACGAATATCAGGCAATTTTTGTCGGAAATTCCAACGATAGTTATTTTCCTTATGACTTGACTGAAACATCAAGGATTCTAGAAAAGTCCGAGACAAAACAATCAAGAAAATCGTCAGTTCAATATGTGATTGCTCACGACGTAGCTATAGCAAATGACAACTATAGTGACAACGCCTGTACTACTGTTATTAAACTGAAAGAAAAACCTAATGGATCTTTTAGTAAAGAAGTCGTGTTTATGAGGACACATAAGGGGATGTCTCTGCCTAATCAAGCAATATTTTTAAGGGAAATGCTAATTAGGTTTACCAATACTATAAAATTAGTTATCGATGTTAGGGGTAACGGGCAAGCTCTACCTTCTCTACTCGATGAAACTTGGGAGTATACTGATGATAAAGGGGAAATTATTGAATGTCCACCACTCGTTCCAGATGATGATGAGGATAGAATGAGTTTGCAAAACGCACAACCATTAATAAGACGTATAAATGCTACAAATCAATTAAACAATAGTATGTATACTTATATGAAAAAGTGTTTTGAGGATAAATCTTTAAAATTATTAGTTAACTCAGCAATAATTGACGCAGAATTTAAGTCTGAAGATATTACTGGTGAAGAATATTCTAATTTCGTAAATGCCGATATTTTAATTCAAGAATTGGGTAATATTAGGCAAGAGTCTACCGAGCATGGAAATACTGTATACGGACGAATAAGCAAATCTACTAAGCGTGATAGAGTAACATCTTTAGGGTATTGTTTGTTATACGTTCAAGAATTAGAAGAAGAAAATAAAATGAGAATTGGTAAGCGATCAGACTATGAATTTGAATTTTTCTTCAATTAATAAATCAATAAGGAGGTGGATTAATGTCTGAAAAAGTGACCGAAACAAATCAGTCTACTGGCAAAGAAAAATATGAAATAAACTATGACAACACACCTTTTAATGTTCTCTATGGAGAAGATTATCAAGTTTATAATGTGCATACTGTTAAACGTTGGCTAAAAGACCATGATACATATAATAAAGAAATAAGAGGATTATCTAATTTTTTATATAACTCAAATGGTACATATACAAATGTTATAGATTATATGGTTGCACTCCCCGCTTTAGATAGAATTATTTACAGTAACGATACTAAGCATGGTAGATATAAAAAAAATAAAAAAAAATTTATAGATGCTTTAAATAAAATACGTGAAAAGACGACTATTCGAGATGCTTTATATAAAGGCGCTATTGATGGAATTGCTTTTTACTATTTTGATAGTAATAAGCCTAAATCTATTCCTAAATATTTATCCGATTATGAAATTGATGAAATGTATGAAGCCAATGATAGTCATTTTAATTGTAGCGTTCTACCTCTTCCCACTGATTATTGTAGGATATTAGGAACAGTTAATATGTCCCCCCAGATAGCATTTGACTGTTCTTATTTTGACAAATTCCTGAGTCGAGGACAATCTAAAAGGTTACGTCGTTATCCTAAAGAAATAAGGTCTGCTTACAAAGAATATCGTAAGGATTATAACAAAAAATGGGTAGTTTTGGATAACGATAAAACAATAACGTTAAAAACTCGTGCTAAATTAGAAGACAGATGGGGAAGACCATTAGGACTTGCTGGATTTATTGACATGTTATATGAAGAATATTTTGTTGAAAGTAAGCGAAGTGTTTTAGATGAAGTAAACTCTACTATAGTTTATCAAACATTTCCTGAAGGTAAAGAAAAAGGAACTTCTAGCCTTACACAAAAACAACAAAAGTCTCAACATAACAACATCAAGCAAGCATTATTTTCTAAAGGATTACAAAAAGGAATTAATTTCTTTTCCGTTGCATCGGGATCTAAAATAGATAAATTGACCACTAATATTGATTTGCTGAAAATTAATGATGATGGAGAATTGTTAAATAGGATATCTACTAGTCTAGGTTTCGCAGGGTCTATGTTGAACGGAGATTCTGGTGGTGGAATTGCATCTCAAAAGTCGAATATGGAGTTAGTATCTGCTGAGTTATTTTCTTGGATAGAACAGATACAAGATGAGTTGAATAAGGTTATTAATAAAAATGTTATTCAAGATGATGATGTTTATATCGAGTCATATTATTTGCCGATTACTCATGCAAATAGAAAAGAAATGATTGGATATTTTAAAGAACTATTCACTCATGGTGGAGGTTCTAGACAGGCTTGGGTTTCAAGTGTTGGAGTAAATTCTGATGCTTATTTTTCTTTATTAGATGAAGAAGTTGAGCAGGATTTCGATAAAAAATACCCTCCTCATCAAACTGCATTTACTCAATCTGGTAATGAATCTGATGACACTAAACAAGTTGATAACGATACAGATAACGACAATACGATTAAAAATAAGAACAATGGAGCTAATCCAATTGACTAGCAACGTTCGCTTGGAAGGAGGTGTAATGATACTTGAAAGGTCAAGTTTTAGAAATAAATCAGAATAAAAAATATGCTGGTAGAACAAATATTAAGTGGGTTTTATTGGAAATTCATGAAACTACTGACAAGTGGAATAGAAATGGTATTACATGGAAAGAAGAATATATTCAAAGCAACATTGATAGTGTAAAGGCGATGCCTATAGCTGCTGAGTTTCTAGATTCATGGGAAAAAGATGAACCTTTTGGGCATGGACTTTCTGAGGTAAAAGATGGTGTGCCTTTATTTGCAGAAAGCGTTGTTGTTGGATCTACTGATAATGGATACATAGATACAATTGAATTAAATGGTACACAAAAAA
>JGI1221J15618_1158745_pt1 | contig 10110 bp, 10 predicted proteins | sample LakVidmifraction_4_FD_15618 | JGI IMG/M metagenome (IMG submission 15618) | reverse complement strand
CTTAGGCGCAAGCCACGTTAAGGCTTGAGCTTGAAATGGAAGAAGCGTCGGCATTGCTATGGGCGCCAATAAAATACGTCTAATGCAACGACTATGATTGCAATCATGTAGACTGCGTGTGTAAGTTTAGCAATCATGATTAGGCCTCAAAGGTCCAGTACCCGTAAACACACCGATGTGACATACTTCGTACGCCATTCGTCGTCTGGATGGATGCTCTAGTTGGATCAAAAGCGTCGTGAATTACACCATCAATGACCGAGGTGCAATGACGGCTGACACGTACAACGAGCCTTCCCATCGGCAATTCACCCGCCAATAAATGAACCTTGCATCCTTGGCCTATCAGCATTGTGGGAGTCCAAGTAAACCCTGCGGCTAGCATGTAGTCTTTAAACCATTTTTTGCCGGTACTGACACCGTTTCGTGCTGTCGCACCTTTTGATTTGCTTTGAGACCCCATGCCTTTTGACAGGGCTTGGTACACATCTATGTAAGGCACACCACTTGCGATGGCAATTGACCTCGTGACACAATCTCCGGCGATTCCCTTAAAGCCCGCATCTTTGCGGCCTCCATCGTTATAGGAATAATCGAGGGCTTGAGTGCCGTCCCAATGTTTTGTTCCTTTTGTGATAGTCATGATTAGACAGTCAATTCTTTTTGCTCTACAACAATGTCAAAGCCTAACGCTCTAATGGATTTGATTGTGCTGTCGGTGAGGGTCTTTGTGCCGGCAATACGGGCAAACTCTTCTGCGTAGCAGCATACAGGGTAGACCTTGCGCTCGCCGTAAACTTCTTTGATTTTGACAATGATTGATGGACGTGACATGATTGATTCCTTTGATGACATTGAGACGGCGAGGTTGCCGTGATTGTATTGTACAACACTATTTAGGGCTGCACAAACTATTTTTTAAATTTATATTTTGACCAATCTGAAACGTCTTTGCGCAGCTGCTCTTTTGTGAATGGCACGTCATCTTTTTTGTCAAGAAATATTGCGCTCTGTTTGCCTATGGCGCCCCGCGTAAACCATTGGCCCACGGTGTTCCTTGACACCTCGGCAGAACGGCCAATGGCGCTTTTTGTTTTGAAGAAGACCAACAGTTTGCGCAAAGCCTTTAAGTTGCTCACCTTGTCAGAAGCACGTTTGACTTCGTCTTTTTCTTTCATTTTGAACCCCTGATAAAAATATTTCGATAAATGATTGTACATTGTTTTTTAGTTGTATAATTTTTTTGGGGCTTGAGAGAATTAGCTATTTTTTGACAAAACGGTTATCCGAGCACTGGCCGTTGCCCCGACTTAAACAGTGATCTTTTTGCTACTCAGCAAGGTATCTATACTCGGAGAATAATTTGAAAAATCAGACAAAACCGGCTCTTTTGCCGGTTGTCGCGTCAGAAATTCCTGATGCTTTAAAAAATACGAACAGGTGGTTAATGTGGAAACTAACAGAAAAAGCAGGAGGTAAATGGGCAAAAGTGCCGCATTCTGTGAATGGCAAACCAGTAGACCCAACGGCTAGCAGTTCTTGGCGAACGTTTGACGATGCATTGAATGCTTACACTTTAGGAAACTTTGATGGCATAGGCTTTGTCTTTGACGGCAGCGATGGTTTGCACGGCATTGACGTGGATGGATGCGTAGACTCAGAAGGGCGGTTAAACTTTGCCGCGCAAGAGCTGCTTGATAACGTTCAAGGCTACGCTGAAATTTCTCCTTCTGGCACAGGCATCAAGCTTTTTACCAGAACAAATCTGACCGGCTCTTCGGTCAAAAAACCCTTTGAAGTCTATACATCTGGCCGATACTTCACCGTCACCGGCTCGGTCATTACAGGCCATGAAGATGTAGCCGAGTCTGAGCAAGACTTGCGGTGGTTTGTTGACAAGCACATTGGAAAGCTATCTTTTAGCGCCCTGGCGGTTTCTGATGACTTTGATGCATTGTCCTTGTACAAACCGCCTCTTAATGATTGGGATCTTGAAAAGGTTGAGCAAGAGCTGATTCCTTTTCTTGATGCGTTAAGCCTATCGACCTATGAAGGCTGGGTCAAGGTAGGTATGGCTTTCCATCATCAAGGCAGTGGAGACGAAGCTTGGATGGAGCTGTGGGACAAGGTTAGTCAGGACACTGATAGCTACGACCGAGACGAGTTAGAAGCCAAGTGGAGGTCTTTCTCTCAGCAGCGAGCAAAAGGCAACGGCTCGCTCACTTTGGCTTCATTGCTCAAAGACGTGGCTGACAAGAAGGTCGAACTGCGAAAGCAAGCCGTTGAGTCTTACCGTCGCAGAATTTTAGACGCTGACGATGCAGATGCTTTAAAAGCTCAAATCTGCTTAGACATACAGGCAGATCTAACGATCGACAGGTTTGACAGAGATGTGCTTGCTCAGGTAGTCAAGGCACGGTTTAAGGTTTTAGGCGTTGCCGTTTCTTTGCAAGAAATTAAGAGGCTGCTCAAGCCTAAAAATGACGGGCATTCTCCTGAGTGGTTAGAAGACTGGGTATTTGTGACTCACGAAGACAAGTTTTTTAACGTATCTACTAAGCGCAAGGTCAGTGAGAAAGGCTTCAATGCTCTTTACAACCGAGAGGTTGGAGGCATGGATAGCGACGTCAAGGCTTCTTCTATGGCCATGGATTTATGGCGGATTGAAATACCGGACAAGATTATTTATCTGCCTTCAGCAGGCGAATACTTTGATCTTAATGGCATGCCATGTGTGAACATGTACGACCCTTCAAGCCCGCCTGATATTGTGGATAGCTACAGCGCAGGCGACTTAGAAGCCATAGAAACTGTTAAAAAACACTTTGCGCTAGTACTGACAGAAGACGGAGCGGTCAACATAATGTTGGCTTGGATTGCATTCTGTGTGCAAAATCCAGGCAAGAAAGTTAGATGGGCTCCGTTGGTTAAAGGCATTGAAGGCGACGGCAAAACGGTTATTGGCAAGTTGCTTAGTGCCGTGATGGGCATGGTAAATGTAGGCAATGTTTCCACGTCAGTCTTGAACACAGCATTCACAAGCTGGGCTGAAGGCCGCTGCATCAACATCTTAGAAGAGATTAGGATGGTTGGTCACAATAGGCACGATGTGCTGAACATGTTGAAGCCTTACATCACAAACGATGCTATTACGGTGCACCCTAAAGGCATCAACGAGTACGTAGCGCCAAACACGGTGAACTACATTGCCTTTACAAACCACTCGGACGCTTTGCCTCTTGAAGAGACAGACAGGCGTTGGTGGGTATCATTTACTCCTTTCATAGACCAAAAACAACTCAAAGAAGCAACAGGCTTGCACTACTTTGAAAAGCTTCACAATGCAATTGAAGGCCATCCTGGTGCTCTTAGAAAATGGTTACTTAGTTACCAAATACCGGAGTCTTTTGAACCAAACGGCCAAGCTCCTGCGTCTGCGGCTAAAAACAGCATGATTGGCCTAAATACCTCAGACTCTGAGCAGATTATTAAGGAAGTCATTGAACAAGGCTGCTCAGGAGTTTGTCACCATGCAGTCTCGACATCGCATTTAAGCACGGCTCTTTCCTTTAACGAGTCACTAGAAGAAGTGCCTAAAACTAGCGCTATAGCCAGAGTGATGCTTAAGTTAGGCTACACAAGAATGCCTAAAGCCATCAAGTGGAACGGAGTTTTGGTCAGAGTTTGGAACAAAAACATCGAGGGCTTTAGCAAAATGCAAGAAACAGAGGCCAACGAAAAAATTAGAGAGTTGCTCGATAAAACCATGGAGGACTCGATTTTAGGTTAATTCGCGCAAAAGGTTACAAGCAGCTTGTAACCTTTTCTGCTTGTAACCTGTCTTGTAACCTAGGCTAAGTACTTACCACCATTAGCTTTTTTACCTAAAAGGTTACAAGTACAAAAAAAGTATGAGATATTGGTGTGGTAAGAGAAAAAAAATATAAAGTGCTGTTGTGTATTTTGCGCCCCGTATTAAAGCCGGGGGCCAAAAATCTGTACTTGTAACCTTTTCGAGGAAAAAGCTAGGGTTTGCAATGCTTTCAACGAGGTTACAAGGTAAAAAAAGCAAAAACTTGGTCGCTACTTGTAACCTTTTGCTTTTGGGGTCAGTCGCACCCCCGAGGTAGGAAACTAGGGGTTAGTCGCACCCTGGAGGGACGCTCGTGTTGTACAACTTTTTAAGGTTAAAATGAATAAAAACGGACTCCGCAGCGAATCAACAGAGCAAATTATTTTTATCACAAGAGTTAGGCAGTTTCACCCAGGCACGATTGCTTTTGCAATTCCGAACGGAGGGAAAAGAGATCCAAAAGAGGCAGCGCGCATGAAGCGCGAAGGAGTTTTGGCAGGAGTGCCAGATGTTTTCATTGCTTTAAAGAAAGGCATTTATGGAGGTTTATTCGTGGAGATGAAGGTCCAATCAGGAGGTAGCGTTAGCGAGTCCCAGAAGCTCATCCAAGCGGCTCTGGGTCGATGTGGATACTTGGTTAAGACCTGTCACGGCGCTGACGAGGCTTATAAAGTATTTTTAGACTATGAAGCTTTGAGTGCTTAAACTTAAGAATTGTGTACAATGAGTTGGTAATTCTGTTACAGGAACGGAGAGAAAAATGCAAATTGTTAAAACAGCTGTAAAGAAACGAGGCGTGAAACCCGGCTCGCCAAAGCCCGCAGGCTCGGGCAGAGCGCCTGGTACAACGAATAAAGTTACCGCCGAAGCACGAGCTGCGATTGCTTTCTTCGTCGACAACAACGCAGGCCGCTTGCAAGAGTGGTTGGACAAAGTCGCAGGCGGAGTGCCTAGGCTTGACACAAAAGGCCAATTCGTCTACAACGGCGACGGCGAGCAGGTCTGGCTTGTTGCGCCAAACCCGGAAAAAGCCTACAACATGTTTCAGTCCGTGGTCGAGTATCATGTGCCGAAGCTTGCGCGCACTGAAGTCACAGGCGCAAACGGCGGGCCTGTGACAACAGCACACGTCAACCTAAAAGGCCTGAACGACGCAGAGCTTGCGCAGATGTCCGCGCTCATGGACAAAGTGAGCAACGTCATATGAACGCACAATACGAAGCAATCAGGCAATTAGGCGTGACCGCTGAAAATGCAAGAGTCGTTGGTTTGCTAAACAGCTTTGAAGATAACCTGCAAGCCCAAGGCGAGGCTCTTACGCAAGAAGGTTTAATTACTCAAAACGTTACCTTGCAACTATCTTTGGTCAGACTTTTACGTGAAACGATTAGATTATGATTAACAGCCTACACTACTTGCTAACGTTTTTAATACTAATCATGGTATTGTTTTTTTCATTTTCATGGTTTGGTTTTTGGGGAATGATAGGATGTGTCTTGGCACTATTTTTATTTGCACTATTTAAATAGTGAGTACTATTTTGTCACCGTCGGTCATGCGAGACTTGGTTAAAAACGAGCAAGACCGAAGAGCCGCGAGCGGATCCTTATACGAGTTTGTCAAGCAAGCCTGGCCAACAATGGAGCCCGGCGTGCCGTTCAAAGAAAGCTGGCACATTAAAGAGATATGTGAACATCTCGAAGCAATCAGCTCAGGCGACATTCGCAGGCTGCTTATCAACATTCCTCCACGGCACTCCAAGTCAACCATCGTCAGCGTGGCTTGGTGCTGCTGGGAATGGATTGCACAGCCTGAACAAAAATTTCTCGCTGCCTCATACTCAGGCACTTTGTCAATACGCGACAACTTAAAAGCACGTAGGCTGCTTCAGTCGCCATGGTATCAGCAGCGCTGGGGCCACCTGTTTACCATGTCAGGCGATCAGAATGCCAAGCAAAGGTTTGAAAATGACAAGACAGGGTATCGCATAGCAACCTCTGTCGGTGGCACGGCAACAGGCGAAGGCGGGTCTAGGTTAATACTCGATGACCCTCACGGCGCGCAAGATGCACAGTCAGACGCCATGCGTGATACGGCCCTTGAGTGGTTTGACCAAGTCTGGTCAACACGGCTAAATAATCCTAAGACTGACGCAATGGTCACAGTCATGCAGCGTTTGCATGAGCGAGACGTTAGCGGTCACATTATTGACGACATTGGCGGCTGGGAACATATTTGCATACCTGCAGAGTGGGACGGTAAAAAGCGCAGCACTTGCTTAGGAGCTTACGATCCGCGCAACAAACTTGGCGAGCTAATTTGCCCTGACCGATTTGGCCCTGCAGAAATAACTTCGCTCAAACAGTTGCTTGGCACTTATGGTGCAAGCGGTCAGCTTCAGCAAGATCCGACGCCTGCTGAGGGCGGCATACTTAAAACTGCACACTTCCAGCTCTGGCCATTAAAGGACGGTCTGCCTTCATTCGAGTACATATTGCAATCGTATGACTGCGCATTTACTGAGAAAACCACAGGCGACCCGACTGCGTGCACTGTTTGGGGAATATTCACATGGAAAGGTATACGCCATGCCATGCTACTTGATGCTTGGGATGAACACCTTGGCTACCCTGCGCTGCGAACTAAAGTCATTCACGACTGGACAACCGAGTACGGCGGAAGCAGCAAAGCAAACCCATATGCACGGCCTCGTCGGCCTGACAGAATACTAGTCGAAGCCAAGGCAAGCGGCCAAAGCTTACTTCAAGATTTAAGATTAGCAAGAGTTCCTGCCGTGGGATACAATCCAGGAAACGCTGACAAAATCAGCCGTGCGCATCAAGCTGCACCGACTCTTGAGCTTGACATTATTTGGGTTCCTGAATCAGCTAAGAATCCAAATCAGCCGGTAAGTTGGGCAGCTGCATTCCTTAAGCAGCTTGCCAAGTTCCCGGTCGCAGAGCACGATGACTACGTTGACACGTTTACGCAGGCCGTTATATTTTTAAAGAATGAAGGCTGGTTTGAATTGCCGCAAGCTAAAGACGTAGACGCACCTAAAAAACCTAACAAACCTAGAGTAAACCCTTATGCAGCCTAAAAAACAAGTCTGGGATAAAAAGCGCCCTTCCTCTTTGCCTGCTAGCAAACCGCTGTCATCTGGCCAAAAATCCTCTGCTAAACGTATGGCAGAGTCAGCAGGCCGGCCTTACCCTAATCTGGTTGACAACATGCGGGCGGCAAAAAAGAAATGACTTCCAAAGTCGACTTGGCTTGCAATAAACCGCAGCGCACGCCTAGCAACCCTACTAAGTCTCACGTTGTCAAGGCTTGCTTCGATGGCAAGGAAAAGTTAATTCGCTTTGGCCAGCAAGGCGCAAAAACTTCTGGCAAGCCTGAAGTCGGAGAGTCGGCTGCAATAACTGCAAAGCGCGATTCATTTAAAGCTAGGCATGCAAAGAATATTGCTAAAGGCCCTGAAAGCGCCGCCTACTGGGCTAACAAAACCAAGTGGTAAGGAACAGACATGGCTGATTACATTCGACCTACACCTCAAAATCCGGTTACCGGCTCTGTTGCTAAAGGGCTACGGGCATTGCAAGAATTTGCAAGCAAGTATGAAGTCAGTCCACGCATTCCTTTGCTCGGCGGCACAGGCGTTGACGAATTGCTGTCTTTGCCTGGTGCAGCTTCATTGATGGAAGACATTTCTTACCAAGGTCCTCGAGCATTAATTAGAGGCGGCAATGCTGCAACTGGTGGATTAGGCACATTTAAACTTGACCCTAGAACAACAGATTTGCTTGACGTAGGGGCAACAGCAGCAGGCGTTGGCCAACTAGGAGTTTTTGCAGGCCGAGGCGTTAACAAAGCAGCCATTGCTGCTACAAAAGCCGCAGCACCCTACGCCGCCAGAGGCGCTGTCAATCTAATGGAAAAGTACGGCGTAAATCCTGTCATGAACGTCGTCAAACCTAAAGGCGGCAACTGGCTAGCCGGTTCAGTAGAAAAAGTCGTAGACGAATTGAAGTATGACCCAGAATCAAAGGCAATTCAGGCGATGCTGCGCATTCGTCCCACCATTGACATCAACGAAGCAAAAGAGATTATAGGGGCCGTCCCTTTGTCCGAGCAACAGATAGCGCTCAACAAATGGCTAAGCAAAAACCTCACTAACTACATGAAAAATGAAATGGCTACACCGGCGGACTCTGTCCGGCTCGGCATTGACAAGCGTGTAGCCGCCGCTGACAAGACTCGTGCACAAGCTGAGAAAGAAGCCGTCAGGCAAGAGGCGTGGGCTACTAGGCTGCTTGCCGATGGTCCGGAACCAGGCATGGCTCCTGGCATTTTTGACAACGAAATAGCAGCAGCCGGCCGGCGAGCTTCACGCACTCGTGCTGCTGCGGACGATGCTTACGATACGCAAGTTTCGGCGTCGATGCACATGCCTGTACCTGTGCCTGTGCCCGTAGGCTACTTAGGCCCATCTAGGCGGATGCAAGAAGGATATCCTAAGATGGGTGTTGCTGAATCTACGCCTGCGGAGTATTGGGAGGTTTTAGGTGATGAGATTGTTAACATGCGCACAGCCGGGCGTGAACTTTCTGACCCTAATTTATACGCACAAGCCGGCCAGGCAGAAAGAGTAATCAATCAAAACCCCTGGCTAAAGGATGTAGATCCAAACACAAAAGTTTATTCTATGCAGTCCGGCGCAACGCCTGATTACCTTGGTTTTAAGCACCTCAATGACGAACTCCTTAACGCCCTCAGCCCAAACAGTCCATTCCCACAAGACCTTCGCCTAAAGTATCTCGACTTGCCAAACCTAAGCGTGGACGCAGCGGTTGCCAAGGTAGGTCAAATCAATGCGTGGCGCGCTGCTCAGAAAGCAGAGCTAAACATGGACAAGGCTACCAACCCAGCAACAGCACTTTACAAAGACTACCCAGAAGACCCTAGAGGTATGAAGTGGATGCAGTTGAAGGCGGCACAGCCTGGGGAAAATCTGCCTCCTGGTTTAAGACTTCAAAGCTCAAGCGGCTATAGCGATAATCAGTACAAGGATGTTGACGTGCCGGACAAAGCTAAGATGTGGCGTGTTGTTGATGAAAAAGGCAACGGCGCTGACAACATGGGGTGGGGAGGCCATAATGGTAAAGGTCCGCAGGGTGTAAAAGATATCTATAACCGATTGAACTCTAATAAGCAACTTCGCGAAGCCATGCAGTACGAAGGCGACATGATGAAGCACTGTATCGCCGGCGATCAGTACTGCGATAAAGCTATCAGCGGCGATCGCACATACTACTCTCTGCGCGACTCTAAAGGTGAGCCTCATGCAACTATTGAGGTTAGCAAGGGCAAAATACCTTATGCGTCGCCAGGGATTACAGGGCAGCGCTATGACGACTTAGTAAAGGAATACAACGACGCCGCGCGAGCAGGGTTGATTGACCCTGACCGAATTGATGTTGACACTTACTTTTGGAATAAAAACAACGATGGCCCTCCACCAGACACCATCCTCCAAATTAAAGGCAAGCTTAACAAAAAGCCTGTTGAGAAATACATACCTTACGTACAAGACTTTGTCAAGTCAGGTAAGTGGGGTGAGGTAGGTGATTTAAATAATACAGGATTGGTTGACATTGGTAAAACGCCTAAACGTGTTGAAGCTTTAGGCAGCCGCTATGTTACAGACACGGAATTGTCAAACTACCTTGACAGCTTTCCTAATAAGCAGTCGCCTGAAGGCTTCGCTGAAGGCGGTGTTGTAAATACAAGCTCTGAGTATAATCCAACTAAAATTCAATCTTTAGTTGATTCTTTGTACGAGGAAATGAATGGCTGATAACCTGCTAAACTTGTCTGAAGACGACCAATCCGATGCATTCTTAACTTTGCCTGAAGACGATTCAGAAGTCGAAGACACAGAAGATGGCGGAGCAATTCTTCGTGAAAAAAATGATGCAGACAACGCCGAAAAGCTTGAGCACTTTGCCAACATCGTTGATGAAGTAGACAAGTCCGAGCTAGAAAGTGCCGTCACTGAGCTGCTTGACAAACTAAGCAAAGACAAAGAAGCTCGGGAGAAGCGTGACAAGCTTTATGAAGAAGGCTTGCGCCGTACAGGTTTAGGCGATGACGCACCAGGCGGAGCTCAGTTCAGCGGCGCAAACAAAGTTGTGCACCCCATGCTGGTTGAGGCTTGCGTAGACTTCTCAGCCAGGTTTATGAAGGAGATCTTTCCT
>JGI1221J15618_1015057_pt1 | contig 10260 bp, 6 predicted proteins | sample LakVidmifraction_4_FD_15618 | JGI IMG/M metagenome (IMG submission 15618) | reverse complement strand
GGATATGCAAGCGCTTATCGATTTTATCAAGACGATATTGCAATCTACGCATGACCACTGAACGGCGACAAATGAGCCATTCTTCTAATATCTCTTTCAGGTTTTTGACTTGCGGCTTACCGTTCAGCCCAATCATATTCATGTTAACGCGGTAGTTGCTTTCAAGATCAGTACTAGCAAACAAATGACTCATGACTCGCTGTACATCGACCCGAGTTGAGCGCAATTCCAAGACGATACGGCACGGGTTTTCGTGATCCGATTCATCATGAATATCGACGACCCAAGGTAGTTTTTTATCTGTCATCAATTTAGCGATTTGCTCTTGGATTTTATTACCAGATACCTGATGGGGCAGTGCATCGATAATAACTAAATTCTTTTCTTTATCATCGACATGATAAGTGGCACGCATTTTATAGCTGCCGCGGCCGCTCTCGTAGATAGCTTGTAGATCTTTTTTGCTGGTGATGATTTCAGCGCTGGTGGGTAAATCTGGCGCTGGTATCGACTGAGTTAATTGCTTAACCGATAGCTCAGGATTCTTCAGCAAACGAATAGCCGCACGTACCACTTCATTAAGATTGTGCGGTGGAATATCGGTTGCCATACCGACGGCAATACCGGTCGTACCATTTAATAAGATATTAGGCAGGCGTGCAGGCAAGGTAGTCGGCTCTTGCATCGTACCATCGAAGTTATCTTGCCAATCAACCGTTCCTTGACCCAATTCTGCTAATAACGTATTGGCATAGGCCGACATCTTAGCTTCGGTATAACGCATGGCAGCAAAGGATTTGGGATCATCAGGGCTGCCCCAGTTACCTTGACCAGTAATCAGCGGATAGCGATAACTAAACGGTTGCGCCATTAATACCATGGCCTCATAACAAGCGCTGTCACCGTGCGGATGATATTTACCCAGCACGTCACCAACTGTACGAGCAGATTTTTTGGGCTTAGCCGTAGACTTAAGACCCAGCTCGCTCATGGCAAAAATAATGCGTCGCTGAACGGGTTTGAGACCATCAGCGATATTGGGCAAAGCGCGATCCATGATGACGTACATGGCATAGTTCAGATAGGCTTGCTCGGTGAACTCCGCTACAGAACGGGTGTCCATTGCATCGTTAGGTACGACGGGATTAATGGTGTTATCAATGACATCAGGCATAAAATAGGGTTCGCTTATCAATTTTAAATGTTGTTTTTTAAATAGGGTCGTTCAGTTGGGTGGTTCGATGGGGTATCGTTCATCCAAAGCAAAAATAGTACGTTGTTTTTATAATAACTTGCTAAAGAACACTCGAATAAGTTGTTCTTCAGCGTTCTTAACTGTTTGCAAGCTCCCAAAGTCATCCGTTTATTTTTATCAAATAATATTGGCCAATCGTTCTAAAAATAACGGTTACTCTGCTTCTAACTTGACGCATAATGACATGCTTAAAAGCTTTGCTGAAAATAAAAATAAGATAGTGCTATCGTAAAGGAAATCGCGGCAATTAAAAAGGTGTCTGCCGTAATAGACGACAGGTCATGACGCGACAATTACTATTTTATTGATAGATTTTATAATCTAAGTTAAGTATAGTTAATCTAATTGTTTTTAGTTATTAACCAATAGCATAGCTGGTAATAATAGCGCCACATATAGGTAAGAAGTATCAGTAAGAAACATTGGTAAAAAATATTGGCAAGTTGCTCAGGTTATTTTTGTTCAGCTTAATACATGCTCAAATTTTACTTAATTCTCTGCTTATAAAGTACAAGGAAGCTGCTTATGTTATTGATCCATTCAATCCGAACACGTACTTATAAGAGTAACCGTACCGCTTTGCTGATAAGTGCTATAACCAGTGTCGGTCTGAGTGCCTGTAGTACACAGCAGATGAGTAAGCCCGTAGCGGAAACGACTAGCAGCACCGTAACCAACAGCCTATAACTAATAAAGAGCCTTCAGCCAACAAAGAGCAGTCAGCGCCTGTGGTGGTCTCAGGTGCTACCCCAGTCGTTGAGATGGTAAGTGCTGACTATGCCAGCAATAATACCAACAGTCCCAATATGCTCACGCGTTCAGCATCTCAGTCTATGGTTATGCCATCACCATCACCAATAAGAGTCGCACCAGAAGCACGCGATAACTATCAAAAGAACGCAGCAAATCCCGTTCATCGTACGGCCGATATGCCAGTCGCCACTTTATCTATTGATACCGACACTGGCAGCTATGCCAATATACGCCGCTACCTGAATGAAGGCCAATTGCCACCTGCCGCAGCAGTACGAGTTGAGGAGATGATTAATTATTTTCCTTATGACTTCTCGAACAGTCGTCGTCTTGGTCGCGCTCCTTTTATGGTTGAGACTGAGCTTGTCGACTCGCCATGGGATAAGGTAGAGCAAGGCAATCAAATTCTAAAAGTCGGTATTAAAGCAATTGACACCACGTATTTGGGGCAATTTGGCAAAACTGACAGTACAAGCGTCCAGCTGCCCCCTGCTAACTTAGTGTTTTTGGTCGATGTGTCAGGGTCGATGCAATCGCAAGATAAATTACCACTTGCCAAGTCAACATTGAATCTATTATCCAAGCAGCTCCGCGCCGAAGACAGTATCAGTATCGTCACTTATTCAGGCAGCACGAAGGTGGTCTTGCCAACGACACGCGGAAATAAGCGCGTCGCCATCCAAGCCGCGATTAATGGTCTGCAAGCTGCCGGCAGTACCAACGGCGAGGATGCGCTAAAGCTTGCTTATAACGAGGCCAGAAAATCACTAAAAAAAGACAGTATCAACCGTATCTTGATGCTGACTGATGGTGATTTTAACGTTGGTATTAGCGATGTTGACGAGATGCTAGATTTGGTCAAAGCCAATCGCAATCGTGGCATTTCGCTATCAACTATTGGCTTTGGTCGTGGCAATCTGAACGATTATATGATGGAACAAATGGCCGATAACGGTAATGGCAATTACAGCTATATTGACAGCTTAACGGAAGCTAAAAAAGTACTGAGTGACGAGCTTGCCTCCACCTTCAATACCGTTGCTAGTGACGTCAAAATTCAAATTGAATTTAATCCAGAGCAAGTTGAAGAGTGGCGTTTGATTGGCTACGAAAACCGCGTGCTCGCTGAGCAAGACTTTAATAATGATAAAGTTGATGCCGGAGAATTAGGTGCAGGCAAGGCAGTAGTGGCATTGTTTGAGATTACTCCCAAAGGTCAAACGGGTACTTTTGCCCCGCGTCGCTATGCAGAAAATGTCACCGCACAGACCATGCGTAAGTCAGCAAAGAATGCCAACAGTACAGAATTAGGTTTTTTAAAAATACGCTATAAAACCGAGCCGCAATCAAGTTCCCAGTTAATTGATTTACCGATTAAATCCGTTGGCAAGGCCGCGCCATTAAACAACGCACATCCTGACACTCAGTTTGCGGTGGCAGTCGCCGGTTTTGGTCAGCGCTTACAGCAAAGTCCTTATATCAACAACTGGCAATATAGCGACAGTAAACAGCTTGCAAATCAAAGCTTAAGCTATCAGACCGTGAGTGACACTAACGGTTTGCGTCGTGGCTTTGTACAGTTAACGGAGCTTGCCGATGCCCTCCAACCTGCGGTAAATGAAAATATGCGCCTTTCTAAACAGGAAGTAAGCATAAAATAGTATATAGTAAACATTTATTGGTGTTTAGCTAATGACTGTTAAAAACCTTGTCAATATCTTTACAAGATGTTGATATAAATGATTTTATTGGCCGTCAAGTAACTTCGTGGACTCAAGTGCCAATTTTTTGTATTGAGTAGTTTAAGCAAAGTGTGTATGTTAAAGAACAAAGGGGTATTCACCGCTAATTGCACAAAATTTATTAGGAGAAACAAGATTATGGACAATCAAGGCCAAGGCAATTTAACCCGTCGTGATGATAAAGTCTGGCTAAAAACTTATGAAGAGCTTGGACTGACCTACGATATCGATTTACCGGCTGACAATACCTCGCTTATCGATATTTTTGAGCAAAGCTTTGCTCAAAATGGCGATAAAACGGCATATATATGCATGGGTTCTTCGCTAAGCTTCCAAGAAGTGGATTTATATAGCCGCCAATTTGCCGCTTATCTACAGTCATTAGGACTGGTCAAAGGTGATAAAGTCGCGGTGATGATGCCCAATATTTTACAATTGCCCGTAGCCGTCATTGGCGTACTGCGTGCAGGTCTCACTTTAGTTAACGTTAATCCGTTATACACGACCCGAGAGCTTGAACATCAACTGACCGATTCTGATTCCAAAGCGCTGATTATGGTCGAAAATTTCGCCAAAACCTATCAAGATATTGGCCGTAAAGTAGTGGATCATGTGGTTATTACGGGTATGGGCGACTTGATGGGCACGCTCAAAGGCTTCATGGTCAACACGGTCGTCCGTCATGTCAAAAAACTAGTACCAGACTACAAGATTGCCAATAGCGTGAGCTTCAAAGATGCGCTTAAGCAAGTCACTGCCAGTAAGTACAAGCGTCCCAGCAATATTGGGCTCGATGATATCGCTGTCCTGCAATATACTGGTGGTACTACTGGTGTGGCGAAAGGCGCGATGCTAACTCACAAAAACTTGGTAGCAAACTTAATTCAGTCTAATACCTTTTTGGGCACCGCCTTTGATGATTTTGATCGCAGGGGTGAGCAGCCCGTGATTATGACGGCTTTGCCGTTGTATCATATTTTCTCATTCACGGTTTGTGGTATGTTCGGTCTGTATCGCGGTTGCGTCGTGCTATTAGTGCCCAACCCACGCGACCTTGACAGCTTGTTAAAAGCATATAAAGCCACTCCACCGGCATTCTTCCCAGCGGTAAACACCTTATTTAATGCGCTTGCCAATAATGAAGAATTCAAAGCCATGGACCATAGTAAGTTGCGTATGTCGATGGGTGGCGGGATGGCAGTACTAAGTGCAACCGCAGAAAAATGGCGTCAGGTAACGGGTAATATTGTTGTTCAAGGTTATGGTCTGTCTGAAACATCTCCGGTCGCGACTGCCAACCCTTATAATAGTCCGACGTTTACCGGCACGATTGGTGTACCTATGCCTGCTACCGACATCGCGATCCTAGATGAAGCGGGTAATGAGGTGCCACTTGGCGAGCGTGGGGAGATCGGGGTTCGTGGCCCACAGGTGATGAAAGGCTACTGGAATCGTGAAGATGCCACGGCTGAGGCTATGACGGCGGACGGATTTTTCCGTACTGGCGACATCGGCATTATGTCTGAAGATGGTTATGTGACTATTGTCGACCGCAAGAAGAACATGATTTTGGTTTCTGGCTTTAACGTTTATCCGAATGAAGTTGAAGAGGTCATGGCCGGTCATCCAAAGATTTTAGAATGCGGTGTCATTGGTGTCGCAGACGAAAAAAGCGGTGAATCTCCGAAAATTTTTGTGGTACGTAAAGATACTAGCCTTACCGCTGAAGAGGTCATTGACTATGGTAAAGAGCATTTGACTGGCTATAAGCGCCCACGTCATGTTGAGTTTATCGATGAGTTACCAAAGACAAACGTCGGTAAAATCTTACATAAAGATTTGCGCAAACTTGAAGAAGATAGACAAGCTAAATAATAGCTAGAGCTGGTGTCAAAATCGAAGCTAAGGTTATTTTTACCATGAGTTAAGTGCTAATCAATAACAAAAAAATGATAAGGTTGCCTATGTGCGGCCTTATCTTTTTTTTTATTAACGTTTTTGGTGGAGGATAGACGGTACACATAGAGAATTTTTGGCAAAACTGCTATAGTGCCCGTTAATATCACCCTCTATTTAGCTCTAAAAGATCATAGGTTTAGGCTCTACAAATCTTACAAAGATATTTTAGCGTTTTAAATTTAGTGACCGATTAATAACTAGATTGGCGACTGTTACAATGGCTGCTGGTTCAGCAAATGACTGTTTATCTGGATATTATCTATAACAGGATTTTTGTTTAACGAACAGTCACCAACGAACACTATATTTGCATCTTCATTAGATTATTCTATATTTTTAATGGTAACATTTAGGGAAAGTTATGACGGACAGTATCAATAAATCAACGCCTGACCATAAGCCAAGCAAAGGTAAAGAAGCGGGCGTGAATGATGCTCATTCGATAGCTGAGATGACCGCATTTCCGACTATGCCGACTATCCCCAGCGATAGACCTTGGCTCAACGCTTATGAGCGCTATGGTATTAGCCCCACTATTGATATGCCAGATGACAGTACCTCTTTGCTTGAGGTCTTTGAGCGTAACTTTCAGCGTTATGGGAAAAAACCTGCCTATATCTGCATGGGTGCGTCGATAAGCTATAAGCAACTCGATCTATATAGCCGTCAGATCGCCAGCTATTTACAGTCGCTAGGATTGGTTAAAGGCGACAAAGTTGGCGTAATGATGCCTAACATTTTGCAGTACCCTATTGCTGCCCTCGGTATCATCCGTGCGGGCATGGTTTTGGTCAACGTCAACCCGTTATATACCAGCCGTGAGCTATCTCATCAGTTGCGTGATAGCGGTACAAAGGCCTTATTCATTGTTGAAAACTTCGCTAAGACTTATCAAGAAGCTGAAAATAAGGGCCAAGTTGAGCACGTCGTTGTTTGTAATCTTGGTGATATGCTAGGACTGGTTAAAGGCACTGTGGTCAATCTAGTTGCGCGCCATATCAAAAAAATAATTCCCTCTTATAGTTTGCCTAAAAGCATTGACTTTAAGCAGGCGCTAAACGCGGTATCGGCCAGCAAGTATCAGCGTCCTGATCTAAACTTAAGCGATGTGGCTTTGTTACAATATACCGGTGGTACGACAGGTGTGGCCAAAGGCGCAATGCTGTCTCACGGTAACTTGGTCGCTAATATGCTGCAGATTAGCGCCTTGATGAACAGCGCTTTTGAAGACGATGCTAACGCTGACGATGTGATTTTAACCGCGTTGCCACTGTATCATGTGTTCTCATTTATGGTTTGCGGTATGTATGGCATGTATGAAGGCTATACAGGGTTATTGATTCCCAATCCGCGTGACTTAGATGGTTTGATTAAAGAAATGGCTAAATATAAGCCATCATTTATCCCAGCAGTAAATACTTTATTTAATGGTTTGGTGCATAAAGACAGCTTTGCGGAACTAGATTTTTCCAACTTAAAGGCAGCTATTGGTGGCGGCACGTCAGTACTACCTAGCGTTGCAAAAGAGTGGCATAAAATTACAGGTTTACCTATCGTCGAAGGGTACGGCTTGTCTGAAACCTCACCAGTTGTAGCCTTTAATCCGATGACCATTGCTGAATTCACTGGCAAAATTGGTATTCCAGCGTCTAGCACCGACGTTGTATTGACTGATGATGACGAAAGTGAAGTCGCCATCGGTGAGCGCGGTGAGATTTGTGTGAAAGGCCCGCAAGTGATGATTGGTTACCAGAACCGTCCTGACGAAACAGCGGAAACTTTTACGGCGACTGGTTATCTGAAAACGGGTGACATCGGTATCATGGATGAAAAAGGCTTTATCAAAATCGTCGACCGCAAAAAAGATATGATTTTAGTTTCTGGATTTAACGTCTATCCCAATGAAATTGAAGAGATCATGAGTGAACATCCAGCGGTTGTGGAGTGCGGCGCGATTGGTATACCAAGTGAGGAGCGCGGCGAAGATCCCAAGATTTTTGTGGTCAAAAAAGGCAACGTAACTGAACAAGAATTGCTCGACTTTGGCAAAAAGAACATGACCGGCTATAAGCGTCCTCGTCACGTACAGTTCGTTGATGAACTACCAAAATCAAACGTTGGTAAAATCCTTCGTAAAGAATTGCGTAAAATGGAAGGTTTAGACTAACGTAGAATATAGTCGGAAAAACAGACGTTTTTCGATACTAAAATTAGGCAAAACAAAGGCAGTTTTGCCTTCGTTTTGCCTATGATCTTGGTCAAAATGACAAGTTGTGAGCCGACACGTATCTTGCTATTAGACCATTGTCACGTTAGGATATCTCATAATTTAAGCCTGCTAGGCTGCCTGATAATTGTTTATTATCATATGTTTTAATAGGCTACTTACTGATTAACTGCTTGTTGATCAAATAAACACCGATTCAAAAACTATAGATTCAAAAACTACAGATTTAAAAACTATAGACAGACTGCTTTTATAACCTTGTATTAGGAATTTTTATGCGTATTAATAACCGTGAGCTCGACCAACTTCGTTCGATTAGCTTCGAGCGCCACTATACCAAGCATGCCGAAGGGTCAGTGTTGGTCAGCTTTGGTGATACCAAAGTATTGTGTACCGCCAGTGTTGAATCCGGCGTCCCACGCTGGTTGAAAGGCAAGGGCAAAGGCTGGATTACTGCTGAGTACGGTATGTTGCCTCGCGCGACTAATACTCGTAACCAACGCGAAGCGGCGCGCGGTAAGCAATCGGGTCGCACCCAAGAGATTCAACGCTTAATCGGTCGTAGCCTGCGCGCGATGATTGACCTAAGCAAGCTGGGCGAAAATACCATTTATCTCGATTGTGATGTGTTGCAAGCAGATGGCGGCACTCGTACTGCCAGTGTTACCGGTGCTGCTATTGCGTTAATCGATGCGCTTGAAAGTATTCAAAAAACCAAAAAGCTCAAAGCTGATCCACTCATTGGCTTAGTCGCTGCGGTCTCTGTAGGCATGAAAGATGGCGAAGCTTATCTAGACTTAAATTATGAAGAAGATGCCAGCTGTGATACCGATTTGAACGTGGTTATGACCCAAAAAGGCGAATTTATCGAGCTTCAGGGAACTGCCGAAGAAAAACCATTCACCCGCGCTCAAGCTGATGACATGCTAATCCTAGCCGAAAAAGGTATTGCTGAGCTTATCACTATGCAAAAGACTGCTTTAGGCTGGTAACTTCGTTAGATTAATAGTTTTCATCGCTAATTGCTATTTCAATTAACTTTTAGCTGCCTTCTAATTTTTATTTAATGATCTCGCAATAGGTAGTAATGCATGCTTAAGCTGACTGATGACGGCGCAAAGATTACCTTACAAGGACAGCCCCAAGCATTAGACAATGGGCTGTTTTGGTTTGGTGCGGCGTTATTAGTAGGCGCAGTTGCCGTAGCAATGGCAATGAGCCTGTTACCTGTGAGATGGTCTATTGGCGCGCTTGCATTATTGATTGTTGGTAGTTTTGTTTTTAATCGGCAGCGACAACAGCGTAAAAAAGCCATGAGCGGTCATATTAGTAGCGGTATCTTATGGGTGAAAGATGGTGAACTGGTACATGACAATCAAGGTAAACGCAATCATATCCATCTGGTAGAAGGTGATAAAATCACCCTAGATGGTGAGCAGCTACAGATTGTTGGTGCTGACAGTGTACGTAAATACCATATCAACGGCTTTGACAATGAAAAAGAAGCCCAAACAACCAAAGCCATATTAGAAGGGCAGGCGATGAACAAACGTCATGCCAATATTAAGATGAGCAGCGATTAAAATGAGCAATGATTAATCTTGTTTTTTGTCCCTCTTTCCTTTTTTGTTTTGATTCTTCCGGTTTTTTGTCCTACCTTTTATCTTGATTTGTCTTCCTTTCATCGCCTGACGGTGATTAATAGTACTTGCAGTCTTTGGTCTAAATGGTTTATAGCTACAAGCTGATAACCTGTTCATCACATACCCTATTGACAAGGAGCTGGTCATGCCGCCATTGCTGGTTATTGCCTCACGTAACGTATTATTTGCTCAATCTGCCACAATAAAATCCAATACCATAAAAAAAGCCCCTGCTGCCGCGTTGCTAACATTATTCTTAGGATGTACAAGTTACGTCCATGCCGATAGTATGAGCGCGCTTATTGCACAAAAATCAGCCCAGCCTGAATTAATGGCTCGCTACACACTATCATCAGTAGCAGTACCTGCTGCCAAGATTAGCACCCGCTCAACCATTCAACGTGCTGGTACCGATCGATCGAACGCTGTTAATCCTAGACCTGCTTCTAGTCTTAACAGTTTTAATAACTTTAATAATCAGGTTTTAAGCAAACCTATTGCTACTACTTCTTATCGTTATCCTGACGTGCAACGACAATCGCCAGCCGTACTACCTGCGTTTTTATCCGGTAGTTATGACAATGTGGATAGTGAATACTTACCGCTGCTAAGCAGGGCTGAGACCCAAAGTAGCACCGCTGCCCGAGAAGTCATTAGTACAGCGCGTGCTATGGCTTTAAA
>JGI1221J15618_1325232_pt1 | contig 10392 bp, 12 predicted proteins | sample LakVidmifraction_4_FD_15618 | JGI IMG/M metagenome (IMG submission 15618) | reverse complement strand
TGACCAATTTAGTACTAGAAGGTGGGGGAGTAAAAGGCGTAGCTTACGTTGGAGTATTTCATGCCTTAAACGCATTTGATAAGCTAAAAGATATAGATAAAGTACTAGGAGTATCTGTTGGCTCTATTGCGGCATTATTCCTAGCGATAGGAATGACGCCGCAAGAGATAGAACAAGCACTTAAAGATATAGATTATAATGAGTTTCAAGATGACTCCTTTGGTGCTATAAGAGATATTTATCGCCTTACTACTAAATATGGTAAGAATAAAGGTGATTTCTTTACTCATTGGATAGAAGATTTTTTAGAGGCTTATACTGGGTCTAGGAAATGCACTTTTGCAGAGCTTAAAAAGCTCGATATTTCTAAAGACCTTTACGTAGGTGCTACCTGTTTAGATACAGGAGTACAGGAGATATTCTCCTACGAAACGTACCCTAATATACCTATATCTACTGCTGTACGTGCTTCTATGGCTATTCCTTTTTTCTTTGTGCCTATAGAGTTTGAAGATAGGTTCTACATAGATGGAGCAGTTTTAAATAACTATCCGATTAACTTCTTTGATGGTAAAGGGGATACTATAGGTGTTAGACTAGATACTACGGAAGAAATAAATAAAGCTAAAAGGTATAGAAAAGATAATATCTTACAATACTCTATGAGTTTACTTAATATAATATATGACAACCTACAGAGCACACATATATCTAAGAAAAACTGGAACAAAACAATTGTAGTAGATTGTGGAAAAATGTCGGCTATGGATTTTGATATAAGTAAAGTAGAGGCTAATAGACTTATTCAGTCTGGGTGGTTGTCTGCAATGGAATTTTTAAGGAAATGAAAATAATAATCAGTCTACTACTAGTACTAGCTTTATCAAGTTGTGCTCTATCCCCTCTAGGAAATACCGCCGGTGGCGGAGCCGCCTATAAGTTTGAGAGAACAGAAACAGGTTGCGTGTTAGAAATCTCCTCTTCTAGAGACATTACTGATGGTGAGATTAGTGTAGGGCCAGACTGCTCTTTAACTACTAGTATTGCTAAAGGAGATGGCTCTTTCAAAGCTATTAGCGCATTAGTAGATAGAATACCAGTACCCTAAATATAAGTACCCTCCCCTGTGAGGGTATTTTTTTGTCTGTTGCTCAAGATAAAAAAGTAAGAGATATGAGTATGCTTCCAATTTCAAAAATAAGAAGATTTGGGGTTTTCATATTTAATTTATTACAGACAATAAAAAAGGCACACACTGAATAAATCAGTGTGTACCTTACTTTTATTTTTAACTTTTATTTTTGTTTTTGGAAATTTTTTCTAACTACACTTAGAGTTTCCACAGTCTAGGCAAGACACGCAGCCTTCAGAATATATTAATGAAGATCCTTTACATTCTGTACAAGTAGCTCCTTCAACTGTTTCTCCATCCTTAATATATAAGGCTAAAAACTTCTTAATCTGGAAAAGGAAAGAACCTACAAATATAGTATCCATTTTATCCATTGTTAGTACAATGTTTTTAATAGGTACTTGATGTCTAAGCAACATACTAATAACTCGTGTAAGCTTACTAACATTAGCATCTGCCTTCATTTTATTCTCTAACGTAGCTACGTGCTCTTCTAGTATACCAGATTCCCTAGCTAAAACTAGAAACCTCTCTATAGCATCACTAGTCTGTGTAGTTTTCTCTTTATGATTAGTTTGACAAAATAAAGCGAAAGGCTTATTAGAGTTAGGTTGATAAGCTACAGTAACATACCACTTCTTACCTTCAGCCTTCAGAGTTTTAACACTAGCCTCAGATTCATCTGGAAGCTCTACATCGGTTACTAGTACTGGACTATCCTCTATAACTTCCTCCTTAACTAGTTCGAACTTAACAATCTTGCCTTTTATCTCTTTAGAACTTGCCATAGTACCCTTCTTTTAGTGCGTCATATAGATTAGCAGCACCTTGCTCCTCTCCATCATAAAGTATGTTTTCATTTCCTGTTAGGGTGAAAACTTCGCCTGTATCTGTAGTAAATTTATAAGATGTAGCTTTTAGATTGTCTTCAGTAACTAATACGCCTTGGAATGCTTCGGCGTTAAACCTAAAGGTAGTACAACCTTTTAACTCCTGCTCATAAGCATACAGATAAATATCTTTAAACTCCTCGAAAGGAATATTAGAAGGTACATTGATGGTTTTAGAAATACTACTATCACACCATCTTTGTGCTGCTGCTTGAATATCCACATGAGCGTAAGTAGAAACAGTATCTGAAGTACTAAAATCCTCTGGTACTGAGTCTTTGCCCATTACATCTTTATATAGCAGCATTTCATAACTATAAACATCAACAGCTTGCTTAGATTTTTTACCTGCCACAATCACGTTTCGGGTATACTTGTGTGAGAACGAAGGCTCAATACCATTGCTTACGTTATTATTAACAGATAAGCTGATAGTTCCTGTAGGGGCGATGGATGTAGCATGTGTAAACCTGCAACCAAATACCTTGGCTCTATTTAATAAGTCTGGCCTTTCTATCCAAATCTTATTCATATAGTTCCCAGCACACCATAAGTCTATATTACTAATACCATGTGTCTTATCATAGAAGATTGGGGCCGCACCCTTTTCTTCTGCTAAATTAATACCTTCCTCGTAGTTTACTATAGCCATTACTTTCATAAGCTCTTCTGTCATTTCTACAGAAGTTTTAGACCCATAAGTATCTCCTAGTAGTGAAAGCGTACTGCCTATGCCTGTAATGCCCATACCGTGTCTACGCTTATATTCAATCTCTTTACGCTGCCCTGGCAAAGGAAGACCATTTAGCTCTACTACATTATCTAGCATTCTTGTGAATATTCTAATTACTCTAGCATACTTCTGCCAATTAAATACTGCGTCTTTAGTGAAGGGGTTAGTTACAAAAAGAGCAGCATTAACGCTTCCAAGTAAACAAGAGCCCTCAGGGGGTAAAGGCTGCTCACCACAAGGGTTTGTTGCTCTTATTTCTTCACAGAAGTAATTATTATTATAATGGTTGATTTTATCAATAAGCAGGAAACCTGGCTCAGAGAAGTCATAAGTAGACTTCATTATGCTGTCCCAAAGGTCTAAAGCTTCTACTGTTTTATGTACAGAGCATAAAATATTATCATCGTCATCAACAACATAACCTTCTGACAGGCAGTAAGCTTTGTCCCAGAATCTTGGCTTAAGCACTAATTCATTTGTAACTAGGCCTCTGTCTACCTCATTCTGTTTAACAGGAAATACTAAATCATATGTTCCTCCTGACTTAACAGCCTCCATAAACTCATTATCAATAAGTAGGGATAGATTAAACTGCCTGAGTCTTCCGTCTTCCCTCTTTACTTTAATGAAGTCTTCTACGTCTGGGTGCCATACAGCAAACGTGCCCATTTGGGCACCACGGCGACCACCTGCCGAGCTGACAGTAAAACACATCTTATCAAATATGTCCATAAAGGTTAACGGGCCAGAGGTGTAAGCACCAGCACCATTAACAAAAGCATTCTTAGGTCTCAGAGTAGAAAACTCGTAACCAATGCCACAACCGGCTTTAAGAGTTAACCCTGCCTGCTTAACAGAATCTAGAATATCTTCCATACTGTCACCTACTATCTGCGACAAGGTACAGTTAATTAAACTAGTTGCTGGCTTATGCTCTTGGGCGCCTGCATTAGATAAAATCCTCCCAGCAGGTGTTGCACCATTCTTTAGCGCCCACTTAAATTCTCGCACCCAGTACTCTGCTTCTTCCTCTACGCTAGCAAGGGCTTTAGCTACTCTAGTATATGTGTCGTCTACAGTCTTATCTACTGGTTGCTGATGCGCGTCCAGTAGCTTATACTTCTTTTCCCAAATTTCAAAGGAGGTAGGTTGTAAATCTATCACGCTAAAATAATTCCTTTAGTTCTTTATTATAAAAAATTTCTTGCATTTCTTTAGTCTTCCAAACATTAAGTAAGTTAATGGGCGGAAATTTAAACTCCGCCCAAGTTACTTTAACTACCACTAGGCTAGGCCCGCATTTCTTAACTTAATTATGTCATCTACAGATAGGCCAGAAGCTACTAATGCTTTTACAGAGTCTACCGTCGTACCTTTAGCTTCTGTTTCACTCTCTGCAAGGTCTAAAGTTGCACCTAGATAAGTACACATAAACATCCCATTTTTATCATAAAACATACCTGTGTCTGGGTAATACTCTATTATATACTTGCTCACTTCATTACTCCATATATTAAAAAGCCTATTAAAAAGAATAAACCTATAATAGCCGAAATCCAAAGAGGGGAAAGTACCCACCACCAACTCCACGCTATATATCCCGTAAGCTTTAGTCCAATAAACAATACAGTCAGTAACTGTGCAAAGCCAAAACCACCACCACTATTACTTACCTGTTGATCCATGCCCTTTAGCTCCTCTATCTGATTTTTTAAGTTCTTTAACAAAGTTAAACCTAGCTTCTACTACAGGCAAAATAAGTAGCTGAGCTACCCGATCTAGATGATTAATATCTACATCTGTTAAACCTTTATTAGTTAGAGTAAGCATTATTTCTCCTATGTAGTGGGCGTCAATAATCCCTACAGTGTTCGCTAAACTTACCTCGTACTTAGTCCCTAAACCACTACGGGGTGTTATTACACCTACATATCCTGTAGGTATATCTATTTTAATACCTGCGTTAATCTGTCTTTTAGTGCCTGCTTCTAACATAAAGCTTTCGTTATTGCTTTTTAAGTCAAAGCCCGCATCGGTTTTATGGGCTTTTTCTGGTATGCATCCGTTTTCACAGATAAGTTCAATATCAATCATTTTTTAAGTACTCCTTAGCTTCAATTTCTTCACCGTTAATAATAATATGAGTGGCAATCCCACGGGCACACATTTGGTATGCATCTAAATATAAATCTTTTCCGTCTAAAATTCTTTTGAATTCTTTCTTCTTTGTATAAGGCTCTATAGCCTGTTTCGAGTATTCAGCTAAAGAATCGTTTAAAGCTATGTATCTATCTCCTACTTCTCCTCCCTTACCAAAAAGACCTATACTATAGTTATGCAGCATGCAAATGCTGTGTAGGTATATCACCCTCTTAGAACCTGCTAGGAAAAGTATAGCAGCCATAGAACTAGCTTCTGCGTCCATTATAGTTATGGTTCTCCCACCAAACACTTCCTGAATTAAAGCAATTAGTTTTTGACCAATAGCCACTTCGCCGCCACCAGAATTAATTCGTATTTCTAATATATCATCGCCGCCAGACGCTCTTAGTGCCGCTATTACCTGATCCATCTCCCTGTTCTGTTCTAACACATCAGACAGGTATAATGTATGGTGTGTGCAGGTATAAATAACTTTTGTTAGATATAAGTATTTTAATTCTTCGTTTTTTTGACTCATATTTTTGCTTCAATATCCTCTATATTTTCTTTCCCTATTGCTTCTTCGCAATAAGTTAATAAGTCCATAAGCTCATAGTTCAGTAGAAGCCTATCCCCAAACTCGTTAAGATTTTGAATATGTTTATACTTTTGATCTATAGGTAAAGCGTCATATATATCTAGAGCACTACCATATTCTTTAAGTAAGGTGTATGCTCTTTTTGGCCCAATACCTGCAACACCCGGAACATTATCCCCTGTGTCGCCTTGTAGTACTTTTAAGGAAATATACTGCTCAGGCTCACAGTCATAATGTTGCTTCCAATTACTAAGAGTAATTTCCTTTCTAGTTACGTAGGAGAACCTAGAAGTATTTTCACTAATAAGTAAGTCCCAATCTTTATCTGACGAAACTAACCAAGAGTGGTCAAACTCATCGGTTTTGTACTTGATCAAATAGGCAGCTATATCATCCGCCTCAACTCCTTCATACATTAGTATAGGAAAACCTGTCTCTTCTAGTAATTCTAGAGTCTTTTTATAATCATTAAAAAACTCTTGAAACTCCAAGGATTCTGCTTCTGTCTGCTTAGCTCTTAGCACATCTCTGTTTCCCTTATACTCAGGATAAATACCCTTTCTATAAGAAGACCCTTTCTTATCCGCAGTTATTATTATTTTTCTACACTCATAAGACTGGGCTAGAGACCTAACTGTTTCTAAGTACTTAGCTGCGTAGTTCCTAGTCTTTGCATTTTTGTACCTGAAGGCTAGATTCAATGAATCCACAATTAATACATTGTTGAAGCTCGACTTATCACTTAACTTAGCGAATTTTTTTCCCATATTAACCCTTTATAAATTTAGGCTTATCTAAAAGCCAATCTTCTAGTAAAGCAATGTATACATCTAAGTGAGAATAGTACAAGTATCTATACTCTTCAACAGGTTCATCCTGGAAACAAACGAAGACCTTACTCCTATCATACTTGAATATTAAAAGTGGTCGTTTTTGTACTTGCTTACCCTGTCTAACTGCTTGAATCCACCACTCCTCTATCTGTGGAGTTTTGTGGGTTAGTAGTCCACTGTTTATGTGATCAGTTGCGTAGCCCTTAACCTCAACAGCAAAAATATTGCTTTCATCGGGTATATAAAGGTCAGCTTTAAGTTTGTGTACCTCATTTAATGCGCCAGAGCCGGGCACTCTTTCCCACTTTAAACCTGTAAGCTCTGTCAGTTTCTTCTTTATTAAAGCTTCTGTTCTAGCCCCCTTTTGACGACTATCTATTTTAGTTGCCATTAGTTAAAGGATCCCACTTATTACTTTTACTTAAGTTTTCAGTTGCTGTTATTACCTGAATATTATCAGCGCAGTGTAGATCACTTACTAACTTGCCCTGCAAGGGCACTGTGTGATCAACATGCCACTTAATGCCTGTTAGTTCTTCTCTATGCTTTGCTAGAGTGTATGCTTCTTCTATAACGAATTTATCTAACTCCCCAAACCAAGAAGGTATTGCTTTTAGTTTAGCTGCTCTGTACTTTGCTCTATTAGCACTTACTTTTTCTGGGTTAGCTGCTTGATACTCCTTCTTTTGGGCAGCTATCTTAACTGCATGATCTAGGTTATATTGCTTTTTATAAGCCGCAATCTCGACAGCGTTATCTATTGCGTATTGCTTTTTATAAGCAGCTATTTCAACTGCATTATCTACTTGGTACTGCTTTTGATGGGCAGCAATCTTAACTGCATTATCTGCTTGATACTGCTCTTTCTTCTTAGCTATTTTAACTGCATTATAGGAGTTATACTGCTTTCTCTTAGCAGCAATCTCAACTGCATTATTTGCTTGGTACTGTTTTTGGTAAACAGCCCTACATACTTTACAAGTACCTCTTATTCCATTTTTACCTCTAGCATCCTTAGGAAACAAGTCGAAAGATTTAACCTCCCAACATTTCTTACATGCTTTTTCATTTATAATTTCAGTAGCCATTTACTGCCCCTCTATATTTGATATATCTTCACTATTCTTAACAACTAAAACCTGAGGAACTAAAGGATGAGAGAAATCGTGACTAACAATTAGGCTATTTAGGTCTTCTTGCATAAGTAATGAAACTAAAGTGTCCTTTCCTTCATCGTCTAGGACACCCATTATTTCGTCTAAAAAGAGTAGGTTTAGTTTAGTTTTACTTATATTAGCCATTAACTTACGTATAGCTAATACTGTAGCGGTGTTCACTCTAGCTAACTCTCCTGCAGACAAGGCTGCAATACTTATGCTTGTTCCTTGATCTACGATCTCTATATTCAGTTTATCTTTTACTAATACAAATACTAATTGAAATCTACCAGAAGATAGCTCGGTTAGGTACTCATTTATCTCTTCTTCTAGAGCTTTAACTACGAACTCTAATTTGTAGGTTATAAGCCCTGACGTGCTAAAAGAATCCTTGAGCATTTGCAATATAGCCGCCTTATCTTGTATAGTAGCAGTTTTTGTTCTAGTATCCTGTACAATTTTTTCATGAGATTTTAACTCCTCTAAAACTACATCAATTTTGGCATTATGTGTCTGGGCTTTAGAGTTCCTAGACCTAGTGCCTTCGAATACCTCTCTATCTTTAAGTATCTGCGCTTCTAGCCCTATAGCCTGGTCAGCCAATTCCGCATCTACAATCACACTCTCGGAAATATCTGGGTCTATATAGTTTGTTAGCTTCTCAAACTCGGCTACAGCAGACTTGTGTTTACCGTATGCCTGATTTTCTGTTTTAAGTATTTCCAGCTCTTTAGCTTTAAACGTACCTTGCTCACTTTTCACTTTTATGAAAGATCGTCTGTTTACTACTACATCAGCTACATCTTCTGCTGGAATATTTTGCAGGCAGGACTTGCATGTTTTATCCTTACCTTTTTCTTCGAGCGATACTATATCTTTTTTTGCAGCAGCTACCTCGGTACGTAAAACTTTCAGTTCCACTTCTAGGTCTGTTATTTCAGACTGAATAGGCTTCGCTTTATTATAAGTAAGTAGATCCTTATCTATTAAAGCAAGTTCGGACTTATACGTGTTGTTCCTATTTATTTCTTCATTAATCTTTTTAATATTAGCTATATCTAGCTTAACTGCTGCTAACTTATCTACTGCCTCTGTATTAAGAGGTAGCTCAACTTCCTCTGCTTTCTCAGTGAAGTCAAATTCTTTATGGGCTGCCAACCACGTAGTGGACGCGCTCATTTGCCCAGAAATATAAGTCAGTTTAGTACTAACGTCTTTATGCTCTGCTTTGAACGTTTCGTGTAAGCTAAGGTACTCGTCTAGGTTGAATAAGGATATAAGGAATTTCTTTCTCTCTGTATCTGTAGCTTTCAAAAACTGTAAACTGCTTGTGCTACTCTGGTATGTTAATTGTGTGTATAACTTGTAATCAATTCCTAGTATATTAGAGACCTGAGCATATGTCCCTGTGGCTGTATGGCTAGATATATCCTCTCCTGCCTGAATTAAAATCAGTTTTGTACTAGCACCTTTTCTCTGTAGCTTTACTATGTACTGTATATCGTTAGCTGTAAAGTAGACCTCACTAGAAAGCGCACAGCCCTCGATTGCCCTATTAGGTATATCTGCTTTCTTTATACCTTTGCTATTCTTACCAAATAGAGTTTCCTCAAGTATCAAAGGTATAGAACTCTTACCTGAGCCATTAACCCCACATATTTGTGTGAGTGAATCTTTAGTAAAGTCTATCTCATTATCACTACCATAAGAAAACCAATTGTGGAACCTAAGCTTTTGTATACATATCATCAAACACCCCCAGTACTTTTGAAACTTCTAAGCCTGATAAGGACTGAATTTCTTTCAAATAAATTATTAATTCCTCCCTCATATCTTTGTTACCTAAGTCAAGAGTTGCTGAGTACTCTCTAGTTACTAGCTTCTTGTCTATTAGGTCATTTTTAGAATCTACATCTGCTAGCTCTAAACTAGTTCCTTCTATCTCATATATAGTATGATGAAAAGGAGTAGGCACAGCATCAGAAGGGTCACTTATGGTTTTCTTTGCTAATTGTGGTAGGTTTAGTACTATCCACTCATGTGAGTGGTCTTCGGTATCAAAGAGTAAAACCCCAGTCTTGACTTCTTTTCTATGAAAGGAGGTCGTTAGAGGACTACCAGGGTATAATATATTCCTTTGGCTATTTGTGTAGCTATGCAAATCGCCTGCTAATACTGTAGTCCATCTTTTGAAAAACTGTAAGTCTACTTCGGCAACCACATGTGGAGGTATGTCCGCACGTACGTGTGTGCATAGAAGGTCTGAATCTAGTTCAGTGAATTCATCTTTACCTATTTTGTAAAGTTCAGTATAAGGTAAGAAGTCTATTTTTTCTTTACCTATAACTAACTGTGTAGTGCCTAATATTATATTTACTTTTGGGTTTAGGGCTTCTGTAACTGGCTTTAATGTTTCAAAGAATGTGTGTCCTTTTCTAGTAGCTTCATGATTCCCATCATAAATATACGTATCTATAGGCAGGCAGGCAACCAATTCAAAATAAAGCTTTAATTCTTCGAGGTTCGGCGCCTTATCGAAGATATCGCCTCCAAGAATGATTATATCTGCTCTTTCTGCTAGTATACATAGTTCTTTAAAGAACATGGAAAATCTATTCTTCTGCCATTCTTTTGGTACATTCTTCTGACCTACCTTGATGTGCAGGTCAGCAGTAAATAATATCTTCATATTTCTCCAACAAATAAAAAAGCCCCACAAGTAGTGGGGCTTAATTATGTAGTTACTTATTAGTGCCTAGTAAGGGATATCATCGTCTATATCCTTGCTAGGTACCTCTTCCTCTAAAACGTCAACTGCTTCTTCGTCCACATTAGATTCTTCTTCTTCTGGAAGAATTGAACGTTTCAAGAAAGCTAACTGATCTGCTGGAGATTGACGAGGGTAGT
>JGI1221J15618_1052292_pt1 | contig 10400 bp, 24 predicted proteins | sample LakVidmifraction_4_FD_15618 | JGI IMG/M metagenome (IMG submission 15618) | reverse complement strand
CCATTACATAGCCTTAAAACACTACGTACAGACAAGCATCCATTTAAGCCATAACAAAGGGGATAAACTATGCTATGCACTGTATGCTTTACGATATGATAACATGACAACAGATCAGGCATTACAAACCATTCACATATAATAATGGATAACAGAACAGGACTGACTAGGGAGATAAGATCAATGAATGTGAGTACCCCGGTCAAAGAGATTGGGTTTATTCTTGAAGTCGAAGCGATGATAGTAGGGGGGAGCGTCCCTGTCCCATATACTTGGAATATTAAATCCCTGTCCCATATACATGGAATACCAATCATACAGCATACCAATCAATACCAATCATTCAATCAAAGCTATGTACCCCATGTATCAGTTACAGACATCTTACTTTAAGGCAGTAGATTATTGGGGGTAATAACTGTTCTATTTTTTTTGGAAAATTTTTATTAAACTATTTGGGTTATAAGCTGTATATTCTTAATAGGGTAATTAATGATTTCTAAAACCCTTGTTTTTCTTTGTTTATGTATATGTCAGGGTAGTATTTAGGGATGTTGCTACTGTCAATATTTTGACGTTTATTTTCAATACTGTCAATCTGTTGATAAATAAATACTGTCAATTATTTGACGAATAGTTATTTAATTGATATATTTGTTAAAGATATGACAAGACAAAAAGAGAAGCCTGATTTTACTGATATAGGTATAAACCCATTTGAGGGTAATTTGGTTATACGAGTGAATAAGAAATCTAATGAGGTAACTAACAAGTTTGGCAATCCCGATAAGATTGAGAGTCTTTATGAGAGTGTAAAGTTTACAAAGGTTTTCGATCAAGCAGGTGTTAAGGAGTTACTTACTATACTTAGTGCAAAGGCTAAGGAGATGTACTTACACATTATCTACTCATTAGAGCCATCGTGTGACATCATCTGGATACACAAGGACAGATATATGAAGTCTTACGGCATAAAGTCTATTAATACGTTTAAGGAGGCGGTAAAGGGTTTGTCTGAAAACGGGTTTATTTACCCACATGTTAGTATTAAGGATTCTTACTGGATTAACCCACACTACTTTTTTAAGGGAAACAGATTTAATAAATATCCAAATAAACTAAACAAATAATTATGGAAAACAATATTAAGAAAGCGGAATTACCAACAGTTTTTGTTGGTCAGGTTTTATTTCGTGAGGCAAATAGAAGGGGTGAAAGCCCCGTTATTACCGAACATACAGTAACCAAAGTGGGTAGAAAATACTTTGACTGCACAGATATAAGAGGTAAAATCTTGATTAAAACATTAAGACATGGAAATAGCTTTTACTCTCAATTTAATTTCCAGATGTATAGAACCATGGAAGAAATTTTAGACATAAACGAAGAAATCAGTCTTTATAGTGACATTCGAAAGGTATTTAGTACCTACTACAACCCAAAAAACAAACTATCGCTTGCACAACTTCGTGATATTTCAGGGATTATCTGTAACCTTAACTATAAACAAGTTAAACAACTAATAGAGGGATGAGAGTATTTAAAGTTTACTTTGAACTATACGGTAAGAAAATGAAGGCAGAAATCAATGCTAAAGACGCAGACTATGCTAAAAGACGTATTCGGGAGAAGATTGTCTTCCATAAAGTAGTAGATATTACCCCCGATAATGGCGATGACTTTATTACCAACTTCTTTAACATAGTGAATAAGAAATGAAAAAGCCTAAACTACTACACACCGACTACCAATTTGGCAAGTCCTTTAGATTCTACAATATATTCTACGGGTATTATTCAATGGCTATTTTTTGGGTACGAATTTACGGTGGTTATGGGATATGGGGTAAACGAAGCCAATCTCCGATGCTCTTTTCACAAAGGCATGGCTATACAAAGCACCTTGTCGTGTTTGGATGGAGATTAAGTATATTAAAACCTAAGTGACCAATGGTGTTATCTATGGCAGTATATTTTCTATTAAATTTATTAACAATTAAATAAAAACAAAATGAACGCAAATGTAGATTTTCAAGGGTTTCCAAAGATGGCGAGATTGTCAAGGGATATTATCATTACTGAAAAAATAGATGGCACAAATGCACAGCTTCTAATCACAGAGGATGGTGACTTGATTGCAGGTAGCCGTACAAAATGGATTACACCGCAAGACGACAACTATGGTTTTGCAGGATGGGTTGAAGGCAACAAGTCTGAATTGCTTAAACTTGGTGCAGGTCGTCACTTTGGTGAATGGTGGGGCAATGGAATACAAAGAGGCTACGGGTTACTAAAAGGCGAAAAAAGGCTTTCATTATTCAATGTTGGTAGGTGGGCTTTGTATGGTACAGAACCAAAACGGATACTAACCGATGACCCTCGAATTGAAAAATATCAAGATGTTTTGCCAGAAGGGATTTCATTAGTTCCTGAATTATACAGAGGTATATTCGATACTCAAAAAATTAACGATGTATTAGAGGAACTAAAGACCAACGGCAGTTCTGCATCGAAAGGGTATATGAATCCAGAAGGAATAATAGTGTTTCACGTTTCAGGTAATGTTGGATTTAAAAAAACTATTGAAAAAGATGAGGTTCCAAAATCGCTTGTCCAATAAACCTAAATGAAGAAAGACCTCATTAAAAGACTAATCGAGAGGTACGACATACAGACTGTACGCAAAACATTTTACAAAGAGAACCTGTCTAAAACCTTTTATCGGGACAATTCAGGCAAATGGATATTAAAATCACAAGATAAACTGAAATATTAGATGCAGGAACTAATCTTTAAAGCCGAAGTTGACGAAAACGGTAAACTATCTAAGATTTATCAGAAAGGCTTGTTCGAGCAAACCCTAAATCACTATGCAGGTAAAAATATCCGCATCAGGATAGCTAAATGGACTAAAACAAGGTCTTTACCGCAGAATAGCTACTATTGGGGTGTTCTTATCCCACAAGTTATAGGTGCTTTAGTAGATAACGGGATTAACCGAAGTGATCTAAACTCCGAAATAGTCCATGATATGCTTAAAATGAAATTCTTAAAGAGAGAATTAGTTTCTAAAGAAGGGGAAGTGATAGAATACGTGCTACAAACGTCTAAGCTAACCACAGAGGAGTTTTCTATCTATATTGACGATATTGTCCAATGGAGTGCAGAAACCCTCTCCTACGTGATATATCTGCCATCAGAACAAGCGATGATGAATTTTGAATAATATTTGGAATTGAGTAAAAAAGTTTTACCTTTGTTATATCAGTCAGGAAAACCTTTCAGGTTTCGTTTTTAGTTAATTGTTTAGGGTAAGTGTAGTAGTGTTCACTTACCCTTTTTTTATACCCAATAGGGTGTATTTTAACCTAATTGATATAATTTATACCCCATAGGGTGTACTATTTTACAATAATTAACAATTCCACTTCTTTAAAGCCAATGCCTTTCTTGTAGGCTCACCGTTTGGCTTCTTCATAGCACCCTTAACCCCACCCATACGGCTGCAAAAACTTTTCCTGCGGTTAGCATCTTTACTTCCTGCCTTTAGTTTAGAGGGTGCAGTAGTAACCGCCATCTTTAGTTTACTTTTGGGGTTATCCTTCTTGTACGAAGCTACTCCCTTCGCATTTAATCCACCTTTAGGGTCTTTACCCTCTTTTCGAGTCCAAGCCGCTGTCTTTGCCATACCTTCTGAATGTTGATTTAATAATTACTTCTTTTTGGTAGAAGCCTTTATTTTTCTTTCCTGTTTAAGCATCTCTGCTGTTGGATTCTTGCCTGAACCCTTCTTAGAACGGATGTTGTTCCATAAAGAGTTTTCTACTCCTAACTTGTTTAGCTTTTTCATAATGTAAAGTTATTTAAAATATTATTTTGTTTTTTAGGTTATACATCGCTTTTATTCATGTCGTAGTAGAATGAATCGGTATCTTCTGTTACCCATCTATTTGATTGGTTTTCTACGGATAGTAGTTCTGTATCTACCTTGAATTGCTTTAGGTTCTCTGGTAGTGCCTTAGTAACCCAGTTGCTATCTCTCCAAAAAATTCTATTATTAGGCATACACAGTAGGTAGCCCTCATCCGACTCGAATAGGTGGCCACACTTGTAATCTGTTGGTTCATCGCTGTATGGGTTGTCAAACCAATCTATTGTAAAGATATAAGTTCCCCATACCTTATTGCCATCACGTAGCACTATTTCTGCTCTGTGGAAGTCTAAGAAATCATATTCTATAACCGATACGTTCTCGCTAAAACAATCCCATAGTTGCTTGTAGTTAAATGGGATGTCTGAGGTAGGTTCTTTGGTGTATATCTCTGAAATAGGTACTCTGCTCCTAAGCATCCCATTGTCTGTCATAACATGGAAGGTTAATATCTTGCCCGAACAAGACTGTATAGCAAAAACATAAACGTGATAGAACTCGTTGGAGTCTGCCTCTGCTTTGGTAAAGTAAGACTTTCTTACTAACCCCTTAAAGCTGGGTATGTTAGAATTTAGTTTCATTGCGCTTGGGATTAATATCTATGTAATAATTTGTCACTATAATTAGCTTTCAACCCTTTAATCTTCGTCAATTTCTTTTTTACAACCAAAGCAGTAGGCAATCTGCGTTTTCTCATCTCTGCGTATCATACAAAAACTGCACGTACAGAATTTTTTTGGTTTTGAATCAAGCATTGATATTATCACAGACTTATAAAACTCAAACAACTCCTTATCTTCTATTAATTCAGCAAGACCTGATAGATTTTCATTAAATTGTTCTTCTGATGTTTTCATATTTTTTTTTAGTTTAGTTATTTACCACAATACAACGTATTTGTGTGTATTGTGGAATGTTTGTGGCTACAAGCGATTAGTTATATGCAATGTTACAAACCCCACGAAAGTGCGTATTGTCTGATGCAGTAATCACAATCTTTATCTTTATCTTTTTCGCATTCGCAAACACTACATATAACAGCGCCTAAACAAGATGGCTGGCTTTGTTCTTCGTTGGAAAGTTTATCGTTTAAATTATCCATTGTTTTTATAATTAAATTTAGAGGTATAATCAGCCACCTCGTTTAGCTGCAAAACGTTATACACAAGCACTACCATCCTGCTCCGTATTGACAATTTCATCTACCGATAGTAAGTCTGATATGTCAGAAAGATGTGTTTCTAAATCCATCCCAACTTGTTCGTAGTCGCAAAATCTGTGGAAGCAATCGCCTTGTTCCTTGTCTTGCACACATTCTTTTTCTTCGCCATTATCCATAAATAAACCACAACTTGTGCATTTATCACAAACGCTTTCTTCTGGGTGTTCACCATCTCTCAAAACTCTACTTTGCCATCCTTGTGAATAAGCGTTGTAAATTTTCTCTAAAACATCTTTCGTTTTTGACACGAACTCTTTTTGGCTCATCTTGTATGGCTCTTGTGGTTCGATTTTAAATAAGTCTTCTATATCCATTTTGATTAAGTTTTGTTGTTAATAATCTGTGCTAGCGTATAACAGCACCTAACCAAAATTGGCGGTTCAGTGGTGGTATGTAGCTTTGTGCTTCTAATTGTTCATTGTTTATTGATAGTTTTGTGTTTCAAAATCGCCAAATTCGGTTAGCTGCAAAACGTTAGTGGCAGGGCTATCTTAGTGCTTCTAATTCAGATTGAACTTCCTTCCAATAATCAATTTCGTGATGCTGAAACAATACAGAAAGAAGTTCTTCTACAACTATAAGTGCCGATTGTATTTGTTTGCTTATAATTGGCTCTTCGGAAATCTTATCATACTGTACAAGGTTTTCAAAACTTGAAATTAATTCGTCTGCTTTTTCTTTTGGTGTCATTTTATTTATTGTTTAATTATTAATTGAATATGCTTTATCTTCAACTTTCGTTTTATTTATCTTTAAATACCTCTATTTTCTTAAACACGCTATAATCATTGTTAAACTCCCCTGTATTAAACGAGTCTATATACATTTTAAGGCAATTTACGAATACTTTTGGTAAGTTAGGTGCTACATTCTTAATAATAACACACTCACCGACCTTCATTTTATCGACCTTGTCCCATACGGCTTTTAGTTGGGCATCTGTTGGTTGCTCACTCATTATTTTCGGTTAAATATATACCCCAACACAATCTACCTGCTTTTAGTTCGGCTGCCTGAATAGATAACATTTTTTCTTCGGAGTCAACCTCTATTATTGTTCCTGTTGCGAATGAAACTATTTTATATCGTTCTTTCATGGTTTAGTTGTTAAGTTAAAAAATCGTTTTTCCAAAAGATTGCGCCCATCGAAAACTGATAAAAAGCTATGTGCAATATTACGATAATTGGTAATTATGGAGTTTATACCTGACAAAACGAATGTCTGTTTCCATTTCTACCCGTTTAATGATTTGGTTCGCTGTTCTAAAGCAAACCTCTGCCATTATATGTTGGGGCATATTTTGATTAACAATCATTACACAGCTATGAAGCAACTTAATGTAATTACGGCATTGTGGAGATATTTTTACTCCATTTTCTTTAAGATTGCCCAAGCAAACCGAAACATCGGTAAAATGGATTAATAATTCTGTTTTCATATTATTTAGTTGTTAAGAATAATTTTCAGATATTTTACCTGCTCAGTTAGTTTTTTTAATCCAAAAAAAGTGTTGTACCTTGACTTTAGCTTTGATTCCGTTGCCCCGTTATGGTCTGTTATTGATTCTTTCCATGCAAAGAAACCATCATCAACTATTTTTTTCCTTTTAACCGTTTCGGCTAATTGCTTTTTGACGAAATCTTCGGTTGGCTCTGTTTCTAAGTAAAGCAAACAGTTTTTTTGAACCTTTAATTCCTTCTTAATTGAGGTCAATAGCTTTTTTTGTGTGTACTTGTCAAGTTTTCCAGCTTCTGCCATTAACTGACCAATTTTTTTAGTTAAATCTTCTTTCTTTGTCATTTCTTTAGTTATTTAGTTTATATTCTTTCATCCTGCGGTTCTCCGAATAGTTCGGATAGTGTTTGGTCTTTCATTATACCAATTTTCTGTAATCTATAAAACTTAAAATATTAAGACGGTCTCTGTCTGACATAATGGCAAATAATGCGTATTCCTCAGACTTTTCTTCTTCTATTTTTTCCGATTCCTTAAGCCATCCTAATATGGTTTCTACATGTACTGTTTTATTTGGGCTAACCATAAGTACTTTCTTTGTTAGATATTGTATTGCTGACTGTTTCATTTCCTTTTATCTTGTTTTTCCCAATTCCTTTTCATTTCGTTAGTTATTTAGTTTATAATTCATCCTGCGTTTGCAACTGGAAAAATCAATCTTTTAGTTCTTTAAGCCACCTTTCTTCTCCTTTTATCCTGTCATTTATTCGTTTTATATTTTGTTGATGTTGTTTAACACAAAATCTTTTTTCTTCTTCTAGCCACCTTATGCGCATATTTATTTCATTGCCAATAATTGTAACTCTATGCTCTTTTGGTAAAGCATTAAACCTATCATTTGCTTCTTGTCTTTCCATTTTATTTATTTTTATCATTTAATTTATAATTCATCCCAAGCAAGTTTGTTTGCTTCTAATAGGGTAGTATTTTTGTTTTTAAGATACTTGCGGTTCTATTATAGACACTTTCTATTCTTTTGTGGTACATTGTTCCACTTTGAAATAATAATCGCTTATATGGCATTAAAATAAGTCTTCTTGTTTTTGGTTAATTGGGTTTCTATCAAAGTCGGTGTTTGGTTTCAATACCGATTCGGTTATTGTTTCAGGCTCAATCCTTTCAAAAGGCGTTCTCCAATCTTTAAACCTCATGTAAGCACCGTTAAAGTCAAGTTTAACCGTATCGCAAATACCTGCCCTGTTTTTACCCCAAATCAATTCACATAATCCTACTGTGCTTTCACCATGCTCATTTTCCATTATACCGTAGTATTCGGGTCTGTAAAGAAATCCTACCATGTCTGCATCCTGCTCGATTGAACCACTTTCACGTAAATCGGATAACTGTGGTCTTTTATCGCCACCAGACCTTGTTTCCACCGCCCTCGATAATTGAGATAAAGCAATTACGGGTACGTTTAGTTCCTTTGCAACCCCCTTTAGTGCCCTTGATATAGCACTAACCTCTTGCTCTCTACTTGAATTTTTACCCTTAGTTCCCTCCATGAGTTGAAGATAATCAATAATAATCAATCCAATACCAAAACGCTCTTTCATCCTTCGTGCCCTCAATCTTAGGTCGTAAATATTAATCCCTGCACTATCGTCTATAAAAATTGGTGCTGATGCAAGTTTAGAAATCCCGTACTCTACCGAAGAAAATTCCTCGCTACTGAGTGTTTTCATTTTAATTTTTGTGTATTGAACACCTGATTCATCCGAAGCTAATCTTTGTAATAACTGCATTGAACTCATTTCTAAAGAAAATATTAGTGTTGGCACGTTGTAATCAATCGCTGCATTTCTCGCATTTTTCAAAACAAAGGCGGTTTTACCCATAGATGGTCTTGCCGCTATGATTATTAAATCACTTTTCTGCCAACCGCCCGTTAAAGTATCAATGGCATTAAACCCCGTACCGACACCTGTAAGACCATCTACGGGTGGCTTAGATAAATCCTCAATTAAATCCATTGCCAATGAAGCCATGTCGTCAATCTCTTTTTTATTCATGGCGTTTAAAAGCCCAAAGGTTTGACTTTGCGAGGATTCAATTAATTCAAAAACATCGGTTGTGTCCTCGTATGCTTTGCTAATTGACTCCGTTGATATTCTGATTACCTCTCTCTGTAAAAACTTTTGTACTATAATTTGGCTTAAAAATTCTACATTAACAACAGTTGCGGCACGCTCACACAATTCAATGAGGTAGTATGAACCTCCTGCCATTTCAAGTTCTCCCATAGTCCTTAACTCGTTTGTAACAGTAAGAATATCTATCGGGTGCTTCTTTGTAAATAAATTAGTACACGATTTATAAATAATTTGGTGGCTATGTTTGTAAAAAGAATCTGCGGTAAGAATCTCGCTTGATTCCATAAATGCTTCTTTTAATGACATAATAGCACCTAAAACAGCTTCTTCTAAGTCACAAGCCTGTGGTGGAAGTTTCCCGAAAACGTAGCTATTCTCTCTCTGCATGGTTAATTGGTTTTTTAGGTTCGATATGTGTTGTTATTTTTTCTGGACTTTTATTTTTTGTGCTAAACGAATTTCCTGCCCATCTTAAAATCCTTAGTTTTAAATCCCAAGTCTTTTCCATTTCCCATCTCATTTTGGTTTTTGACTTATTAGGTTCTTGCCAATATTCAAAAAATTCTTTTAGTGTTGTTGCGTCTGCTAAACCATCGAGATTATTTTTTGTTTTTACGAATGGATAAATTGCATTTTTAAAATTTGAAATTCTTTCTTCTATATTAATACTTATTATACTATTACCTATACCTATACCTGTGCCCCTTTCTAGGGGCTCTAAAGCCCCTTTACCTAAATACCCTTTTTGATAGTCTAAAGACACATTATTGAATTTGTCTATATAAATCGAAACTCTTTTCAAAATTCCTATATGAGATTTATTTTCAGGGTTAAGTGGCATATTTTTTTGGTGTTTAATAAAGTTTTTTACTAGCAAACATCTATTATCATCTGAAATAAAAACCCCTTTATTAAGCCCCTTTAGAGCCCCTTTAATTTCTGTTTCTGTAAGACCCAAATCAAATGAAAATTTTCTATAAGACATCTCCACAAATCCTGCTATATCACAACAGTCACATAGATACATAAACAGTAGCTTCTCATTAGACTTTAGGTCTACGAACCATTCATCTTGCCACTTTAGTGTATCGGTAAATCTATAAGCCATATTTTTCTAAAATTATGAAGTGTATAAAGCCGAAAAAAGAATTAATCCTTTGGTCGGTCGTGCTTATTTATTACCATTTTACCAAACATGGTATGAGTTGGTAGCCTTTTTTCATTAATCCAGTTGTAAACAGTTCTTGGCGTTTTGTCTACAAGTACTGCATATTCTTCGATTGTTACCAAATCTTGAAATGCGGTTTGCTTTACTGCTGTTGTTTCCATAAATCAAAGGTATTTCATTTTATTTGAAATTACAAATTTATTTTAAAATATATTTTGCTATTGTAAATAATCATAATACCTTTACATACAAGTTGTACTTAATCAATTTGCATGGCAACAATCGTTGAGCAGTCGAGAGCCATTATAACCCATCCGTTTTTCCATCATTGCATTGAATTGGCAAAGAATGGTGATATGTCGGGTTTTGAAAGGTTATTCTACGAGATACAGTCCCACGTATGGGAGATAAACAGTCTACAAGCATCAAGGGTATATGGACAATGGCACAGAGCAAATCATTGTGACGTTA
>JGI1221J15618_1004159_pt1 | contig 10572 bp, 9 predicted proteins | sample LakVidmifraction_4_FD_15618 | JGI IMG/M metagenome (IMG submission 15618) | reverse complement strand
ATAATTTTTGGCGTGATTTAGTAGGTTTGGAATTTGAAGATTTACTTGAGATAGGACGCGTTTTTTTGCTTTTCATACCAGGGTCGATTACTTCAAAAATGAAAGTACCCATACTATAGCAAACCAAAAATTAAAAGCCTATCTATTGATAGGCTAAAGGCGTAAACATTATTTGTGTATAAAACTAGCACTACACGTTTTGAGAGTGGTGTTAGAGATTTAAAAATGCAGCTTTAAGTTTTGAATTTTACTGTACCACTAGTACCAGTCGCCATTGCATCGCGGGTTAGCTGATCTTCAGCATGGTTTTTAGCACTAATAGCATCAGGATCGGGGCGACGTTCAATATGTCCGCACTGAGTACACTCGATATATTCATCAGGCTCAGGCGTCACTATATTTACTTGCACCACTGCGTCCATTGTCTGACATTTAGGACAGCTTACCCCTGCTAAGAAGCGCCGTTTAGGCCGGCTAGATTGATAACGCATCAGCTGGCCTCAAGGTTAGTGTGTGCATCGCTGTTGTTAGAACTGGCAAAACCACTGTGACGCAATAAGGCATCGATACTGGCGCTACGACCCCGAAAATTCTCAAAATTAATTTTAGCGGGTAGGCTGCCACCAACGGATAAAATGGTCTCGCGGAAGGCTTTACCCGTAATAGGGTTAAAGATACCTTCTTCTTCAAATTTACTGAACGCATCTGCTGACAATAGTTCCGCCCATTTATATGAATAATAACCTGCTGCATAACCACCGGCAAAGATATGACTAAAGCCATTGGCAAAACGGTTATAGTCAGGGGTTTCCATAATAGCAATGTCACTGCGCACATTATCTAAAGTGCTGAGGATACCTGCATAATCCAGCGCTGGCGTGTGCGAATGTATCAGTAAGTCAAACAAGGAAAATTCAATTTGGCGTAGGGTTTGCATGCCGCTTTGGAAGTTTTTAGCTGCTAACAAGGCATCAAGCTTGTCTTTCGGTAGTGGCTCACCAGTTTCGACATGACTACTAATAAGGGCAATACCTTCAGCGTCCCAAGCCCAGTTTTCCATAAACTGACTGGGCAGCTCAACCGCATCCCATTCAACCCCATTAACGCCTGCGACATCGCCAACCGTCACTTGGGTTAGTAAATGGTGCAGACCATGACCAAATTCATGAAATAAGGTCAGCACCTCATCATGGGTGAGTAGGCTGGGCTTGCCATCGAGCGCTGGGGTAAAGTTTCCGACCATAAAGCAGACGGGTAGTTGATGATGGTTCTGTGCATCATGACTATAACGCGACTGAAAACCACTCATCCATGCGCCACCACGCTTACCGCTACGGGCAAATAGGTCAAAGTAAAAGCCGCCTATTAAACTATCATTTTCATCGAATAGTTGATAAAAATGCACCTCATCATGCCAGCGAGATACTGCTGGAGCTTGTTCAGTTATGCCATCGCTTTTTTGCTCTTTTACCGTGATGCCGTATAAGCGTTCAACAATGGCAAATAAACCCTCAATCACCTTTGGCAACGGGAAGTACGGACGAATCTCTTCTTGCGACAAACTAAATTTGTCTTGCTTCACTTTTTCGGCAATATAAGCGCTATCCCATGGCTGTAATTCGTTGATGCCATAATCTTTGGCGCTGTTTTGTAGTTGTGCTAAATCTTGCTCAGCAGTAGGTGTGGCTTGGGTCGCTAGATTACGCAAAAAGGTCTCAACTTCTGGCACACTATCCGCCATTTTAGTAGATAAAGACACTTCAGCATAATTAGCAAAACCTAGCAGATGGGCTTTTTGTTCGCGCAGTTGTAAGATTTGACTCATGATATCAGCGTTATTGAGTGACTCACCTGCAGCGCCTTTAACATCAGTATGAGAATCAAATTCTGATGCACGGGTCACATAAGCACGGTATAAAGTTTCGCGCAGTTCACGATTGTCCGCATGGGTCATGACTGCAATATAAACCGGAATGTTTAAAGTGGCAACATAATAAGGTTCGGGCAGCGCATCAATATCCGCTTGGGTAAGTGTGCCATTTTCCAATTCACGCGTTTTGTACTGCTTACCTGCATCGGCTAATAAGTCAAGGCCACTATCGGTCAACCCTGCTAATTGCTCAGGCTTAAGAGGCAGCGTATAAGCTTGGGTTGCATCCAAAATATGATCTGAGAACGTCGCTGATAAGGTCGATAGCTGACTTTGAATATTAGCAAATTTATCTTGTTCTTCTTTTGGTAACGCCACTCCTGATAACTCAAAGCTCTGTAGCGCTAATTCAATAGCACGCGCACGTGCAGAATCAAGCTGTGCTAAAAATACTTCATCATTCACGATAGTTTTATAACGCATAAATAGTGGCTGATGTTGTCCAACACGAGTGCCATAAGCTGATAGCTTGGGTAGCAGTTCATGATGTACATGACGAATCTCATCATTACTCATTACGCCATTAAGGTGCGATAAAATACCCCAGCTGCGATCTAGAGCTAGATTGATATGGTCAAACGCCATCACATCAGCTAGCGCTTGTTCCGCGCTTATTTCGCTGCCAGTCTGCTTATCTTTGCTACCGCTATTTATTATTGCTGACAGCTCATCTAAAAAGGTATTGGCTTGATTGATAGCCGTAGTCACTTGCGCTTGTAGGTCGCTCGGAGTCGCAGCGGCAAAGTCAACAAGGTGCAAATCTGAAGCAAGAGTAGTCATAGAGATGTCCAATATTAATGAATGATTCGGTTTACGATTGAATTATTATGTCGATGTTTGTATGTCGTGGTCTACTATTATGAAGGCCTATTTTTATAGACTCTAAATACTAACGACTATCTAAAAGATGGGTATCGTTCGGTAAGAATGCAACCCAATAAGGCATAAGCGTTAACTTCATTTTGAAGTAATAAAATTTTCATGTTCTAACTTTAAGAGACCTACGTGCTAAGCTTTGGTAGTCAAATTCATAGCCCTGCATGAATAATAGGAACCCAGTCGAACGACTTTGCAAATACACAATTCTGAGTACCTTACTTACAAAGCATCATCATTTGCTTGCAAACTACTCCTACAGCTAGCAAGGTGGAGTTGGTAGCATAGTATTGATCGAGTACAAGTAATCGAATAAAAGACAACATAATAAAAGACAGTCATTAATCTAGTTAATCAGGTTAAGCAATCAAGTCTGTCGTTATATTAGTTCCTGAATCTTGATTCCTGACCAAAAAAGCAAATAATAAATTGTTAGTAACATCAAATCGTCATCTTTAGCTAAAGACAATAAAATATAAAATAAGGAGCAGTATTTATGAAAGCGACCCTCAAGAGTCTACGTGAAACCAAAGCCAATCCAGCGGTAAGTATCTTTGTTAAAACCCACCGTGAGCATCCTGCCAATGATAAAGACCCTATTGCTCTCAAAAATCAGTTGAAAGCTGCCGAAGATCGTTTGATTAACGAATACGATAAGCGTACAGCAACAACTATCCTAGATAAAATTCATGCCGAACTAAACGAATTCAATCACAATTACAACCTTGATACCTTGGCTATTTTTGCTAGTACTGATGATGTACAGGTCGTTCGTATGCCCATTGATACTACAGAGCGCGTGGTAATTTCTGATCGTTTTGCGACGCGTGATTTGGTACGTGACATGGCCAGTGCTGTCCATTTCTATACTGTGGTACTTACTCGTGATAACGCCCGCCTCATTGAAGCTTCCAATGATCGTGTTGTCAGAGAATTTAATAAAGATGATAATATACAAAACAATATGGAAAGTATCGCTTTTCCTGTCGAAAACAACGGCCTATATACGACAGGTGATGGTGGCTCTGATCGCTCATCAAACAATGAAGACAGTTATTTGAAAGAGTTTTTTAATCAAGTAGACAAAAGCGTACAAGAGCTATGGGGCGAGCATAAGATGCCGCTCGTCATCGTCGGTGATGTACGCAATATCGGTTACTACAAAGACGTCTGCGACCGTCCAGAAAATATCATTGCGACGGTATCAAATGTTACTGAGCTTGAAGATGGTAGCGCCCAGCATATCATTGATGGGGTACAAGAGGCCGTAGAAGGTTATCGTACCTCGCTACACCAAGCAGCAATAGGTGAGATCGATAAAGCTCGTGGTGCTGACATGTTGCGTACCGACTTACAGGACGTTTACCGCGCGGCCTATCAAGGTGCTGGCGAGACGCTATATGTCCGTCGAGGTTATATCCAGCCCGCTAAAATTGACGAAAAAGCGCAGACTCTTATGGTCGTCGATGATTCAGCCGCAGATGGTGTCACAGATGATGCAGTTGGTGAGGTCATTGAACACGTGATGCATAATGGCGGTGAGGTAGTCTTCATGCCCCAAGACATTATGGCAGAAGATCAACCAATCGCTCTTGTGACCCGTTACTAATTGCTTGATGGCATTGATTGAGCCAATCATTTTGACTTAATAAGCTATAAACGACAAATTCAGTATAATATCAGAGCATTGGTTCAATAAGAATCAATGCTTTTTTAGCTTTATGTTCAACAACTGTCCCTTAATGCTATAAAAAGGATACCCATAATGATTATTCCAAATAACGCTTTAGGTCACACAGTCAAAAGTGTGCAAGCCACTGCTTCGTTGCTCTTACGCGGTGGACGCGGAGTTATGGGCACACCCAATCCTATACAGCCGGAGCAATCGTTAGTCTTGTACGAGCATGAAGCTTGCCCTTATTCTCGCCGCGTACGTGAAGTCATGACTTATCTCAATTTAGATTTTGAGAGTCGTCCTAGCCCGCATAAAGGCCACGTCTATCGTGATGAGCTAAAAGAGCTAGCTGGAAAAGCGCAAGTACCGTTTTTGGTCGATGACAATACGGGTGATCAGATATTGGACTCACAAGCGATTATTAATCATTTGTTTTTGCACTATTCAAAATTTGGCGCACCACCAAAAAAATATCAAGGACCTATGGGCGATGACAACGCTACCATCATCAATAAAGCAACCAGTGTGGTCTCCATGATGCGCGGCGTCAAAGCAGATCATCCGAAAAAGAACCAAGCACGTGGCAAGCCTGAGAAACCACTACACCTGTACGGTTTTGAAGCCAGTCCATTCTGCCGTTTGGTACGCGAAAAATTGAGTGAACTTGAAGTGGGCTATGTCAATCACAGTGTTGCACGTGAGCAAGTACAAGACATCGGTGCGTTTGGCTTGCGTCTCAACGTCGGTGAATATCATCCTGTCAAAGGTGGGAAGCGCGAGCAACTTATGAATGGGATCATGAATGGCAAGCTACAGTTTCCTTACCTTGTCGACCCTAATACTGATGCTGAGATGTATGAATCAAAGGATATTATTGATTATTTAGATAAAAATTATGGTTGATAGGCAAAAGCCTAAATGTTCAACTCATATAGCATTTAGCAGCCGTATAATAATTAAAGATTACAGCAATTAAAAATTATAGCAATCGGGGGCGAATAGTCACGACCCCTTTATCCTCTTGGTTTCTTGTCTTTTTAACGTAACTCTGAGCTAAAATAAACCATCAGTTTAATTAGGCTAATAGCAATTTTATTGAGCAATAAAGCGCTTTAAAACCAGCTGTCTTTTCCTAAAATTCTAGCGTTGATGGTTTGTTAAGTTTTATTGATTAGCGGCATTGTTTTGTCAGCGATGGTTTATGATAGTGATAAGCCAAACAATAGGTAGCGCTATTGTTGCCGTTTTATTAGCACGTTACTAGTGCCTCGAGAATAATCCTCTTCAATCCTTATTCTATGAATACTGAGTTTATGAATACTACAACCTCTTTTGTTATAACCAGCTACAACATTCATAAAGGCATGTCGCCACTGAACCGCCAAGTAAAAATGCAAGGGATCGCCCAAGCACTGGACGCAGTGGGTTCGGATGTGCTGTGTCTACAAGAAGTGCAAGGACAAAATCTCAAACGCAATATGCAATACAATGAATATCCTGACCAATCGCAGCATGAGTGGTTTGGCGAGTTTTTGCAGCTGCAGAATAGCTATGGTAAAAACTCAGAGTATGAAAATGGTCATCATGGTAATGCCGTACTCAGTCGCTTTCCCCTAGATCCGAAGCATAACGTCAATATTACTGTTAATAAACTTGAGCAGCGCGGAGTTTTGCACTGTGAGGTACAGCCGATAGGTTGGGACAGGCCAGTAGTCGTATTATGCGCTCATCTGAATCTGTTTGAGCGCGATCGAATCAAGCAGTATCAGGCAATTAGCGACTATGTACGTAACGAGATTGCCCCTGACCAACCGCTGATTTTGGCTGGTGATTTTAATGATTGGAAGAAGATGTCATGTGATAAGCTGGCCACTGATCTCGGTATGACAGAAGCCTTTAAATCCTGTCATGGTAAGTTGTTACCGACCTTTCCGGCGAAGCTGCCGGTACTGAGCTTGGATCGCATCTATGTGCGTCATTTAATCGTAAAGGATGCTTGGGTACATACTGGTAAACCCTGGTCAACGCTATCAGATCATTTGCCGATCAGTGCCAAGCTGGCTTTGCCATAATGGCTTTTACTGGTCCATATTGATTTAAAAATAAGCAGTCTGTATCATCAAAGCTATCTATTAAAAACGTTATTTAATAAAGAGGCTGTCTATTAAATAAATTCTAAAAGTGAACAAAATAAAGATCAATTGATAAATAAACCCTGATGAATAAAATAAGGATGTTTTACGATGTCTAACGCTTCTAATCAACAACTCCCTATCACCCAACATGCGGTGCTTATCCGCGAGTTTGGTGAACCTGAAGTCATGAACTATCAAGATGGTGTGGCCATTCCTGAACTTGGTGATGAACAAGTACTGGTAAAAGTCGCTTATGCAGGTATTAATCCTGTCGATTATAAAACCCGTCAAGGTAAAGGCTGGGGCGCGGACAATATTCGAAAAGATAAATTCGATAATAATCAGCCTGCGATCTTGGGATTTGATGTTTCAGGGGAAGTGGCACACAGTAATAGTGATCAGTTTGCTGTCGGTGATAAAGTCGCTGCCCTTACCTTCAATGGCGGCTGTTATGCTGAGTATGTGGCGGTAGATGCTAAGCTGCTTGCTAAAGTTCCAGAGTCGGTAACCTTAGAACAAGCCGGTGCGCTACCTTGCATAGGACAAACGGCGTTACAGTTTATAGCGTTTGCCGATATCAAAAAAGGTCAGCATGTCGTGATGAACGCCCCAGCTGGCGGTGTGGGTCATCTACTGATTCAGTTATTAATGGAAAAAATAGCGGAAGATGGTATTAAAGTAACCGTTATCTGCTCACCAGAAAAATATGCCAAGCTTGATAACATCATAGACAAAAGCCAACTAACGAGCTGGATTGACTATACCAAAGATGATGCCTTTCCTGACTTGCAAGCCGATGTGCTATTGGACTTGGTCGGTAATGAGGCGGGTGTACGCGCGCTTAGTGTGCTCAAATCTGGTGGACGTGTTAATGTCTTACCAACGATTTGGGTCGATAAGCTTAAAGAGGCAGGTAATGAGAAAAGCTTAAGCGTTGCTGGTTATGCAGCTCAGCGAAATGGTCAAGACATGGCACGTATCTTACAGCAAATCGCTGATGGTAAGCTGGCCTTACATATCCAGCAGACTTATCCGCTGTCTGAAGTTGTTACCGCCCATTATGAGCTCCAAAAAGGCGATACTTTTGGCAAAATCGTTTTAGAAGCATCTGTATAAAAAATACTAAAAAGGGTAGTTACAATGACCAAGCTGCAGCTTTTTACCCTCTGTGCTTGGGTGCTGTATGTGCCTTATCACTTTATCATGCAGCAATGGGCGCGAGGTACGATTGCGCCTATTAGGGTTGACTTGTTATTTATCTATCCAATGTTGGCCTTATTGACCTTCGCTGTTTTGATTCAATTTTTGAAAAATCAGTACCAACGACGGCAAAAGTAAAGCAGGCTTTAGTGGCCTTGTAAGCATGAGTCGAAAGGTAAGGCCAATCCATCCGTCACTAACTACTTTATTATTCTTAGCCATACTGTGTTTTTAACACTGTTGAGTGACACCTGCCATAATAACAAGCTGTCCAGGCGCAAGATAGAGATTTACTTTTTCTTGCACCTCTTCATGTTTAACAAGTTTATGGTTAAATAGCATTTTTCGCGATGCGTTAAAAGACAATAGGGCTAGCAATGTCCGAGTATTCTAAAAGACTACTTGCTTTTTATCCTTTACAACCAACCACTATCCTGTGGTAGTTTCAGAATTGCTGTGTATTAATTAAGGTATGTTTGGTGTGGAACTATTTTACTGACCGAATATATTTACGAGTACAAAATACACCCTGCTGTTTCTATTAACTTATCATAGGATATATTATGACTGACTCTAATAAAGAAAATGACCTGAACAAAGATAAAAACACTGACGAAAAAGCGACCGATCACAGTGCTTACGAGGCGCAAGTACGTCAAGAGATAGAAGATTGGAAGCATCCCGAAAAAAGCTTATTAGATAAGACCTTTGCGACTTTAAATATGCCTATTGTTAAGGCCGGAGAGGCACTTATGACGGCGCCGCAGTTTGGTGATGCCTTAAAACAAGCGACAGAGAAAACCATAACAACTTTAAGCGACGCAGCAAACTGGACGCTAGATGTTCAAGACACGATTGAAGCTTATCAAAATGAGCCAGATGCTGCAGATTCGTCCATAAAACAGCTTACCGATATTGAGCGTTTACCAGTGGCTGTGGTTGACAAACAAGTCAAACTATTCAAAAGTAAATACGTGGCACTGACCAGCGCGCAGGGTGTGGCAACAGGTATGGTTGGCTGGGCAGGTATTCCTGCTGATGTGGTGGGTCTCATTACCGCCAACTTACGGGCGATCGGTGAGTATGCTACTTACTATGGCTTCGATATGAGTGATAAGGGCGAACAGCTATTCGCTATGTCGTTACTAGGAGTGGCTACATCTGCCTCTGCTGAGGAGCGCCAAGCAGCACTTGACGATACGTTCAGCATGGCAAAAAACCCAAAGACCCTTGCTTTTAATAAAGTTAACGAGGAGGTGGTCTCACGAGTCTTGCGGCAAACGGCGACTAAAGTGGCGACCAATAGGGTCAAGACTAAAGCGGCGCAGTTGATCCCAGCTGTGGGTGCTGTGGTTGCAGGCGGGGTCAATGCCAGCTATACCTCAAGCGTATGTGAGGCGTCATATCAGTGCTACCGTGAGCGTTTTTTGGATCGTAAAGCAATTTAAAGTAGTAACTATTATTAAAAATCAGTAGGCACAGTTAAATAGGAAGTATCGTTAAATAGTAAGTCTCATTAAACCGTAAGCATGTGCCGAAACGTTAGACTAATTCGGCCAGTATCTACCGTTTTAGTCTTAGTGATGGTGTGCTTCCAGAATGTTTGCGTATCTCCGTACATAACGATAAGCTGACCAGACTCAAGATGAAGCTCGACTTTATCTTGAGTTTTTTTGTGCTTTAAGACAAATTTTCGCGTGGTGCCAAGTGATAGAGAGGCAATAATTGGCTGATAGCCCAGCTCTTTTTCATCGTCAGCATGATAGCCCATCCCATCTGTACCAGAGGGATAATAGTTCAGCAAGCAAGAATTAAAATCAGCTGCAATTCCAATAGCTGCTAGATTTTGCTCGACACAGTGTTTCACATGAAACACTGCATTTGACCATTGAATGGCGGAGCGTGAATAACCAGAGTAGTGATAGCTAGCATCGTTTTCACCCATCCAAACAATCTGACGCGTAGTCACATGAGTCTTACCAAAAATACTTACGATATCGGAATGCCAAGGTAGCTCAGCTAATAATGCGTTATAGAGAGCATGAGAATCATTAATAACAATCCCTAAGTCGTTAACTTTGCCGTCATAGGGCAATAAATTATCAGACGGATTAGGTGCAAATAGGTCGTCCATTAGCTCAAACCTTTCTATTTCTATGTCGTCGTTTTATATCATCGTTCCAGGTCAGTTATTGGCATAATTGTTCAGGATAGGAAGTCTTCTAAGATCAGGGTAGCACATTGTTCAGGGGCTTCTATCGGTAGCAAGTGTCCATAATCGGGCAAAGAAATAATACGTTCAGTGGGGACAAATTTTTGCCACTGTTTTCTGACTTTATCGTTAATAAATAGCGTGGGCTTGCCAGTAATTATAGTATAAGGACAGCGTATTTTTTTTAACGCGGTATCTATATAAGGGGTGCCAAAATAGTTGGCCAGCTCTTGCTCAGGAGTAAACATCAAGGTATAACTGCCATCTGCTTGCACTACTAAGCTTTGTTCAGTGAATACTTGTAAATGCTCATCGCTAATACGACGATAGGCGCGCAGCGCACGCAAATGCTCATAAAATGCTTGCACACTTGGCCATATTGTCTGCTTGGTTAGTGTGTTTTTGAAGGGTTCACGAGTCATTTTGAGGGCGCGTGGCATCAAGTCATATAGTAGCGCTTGCGCTTTGGTAAAAGTCACTGGCTCTATGAGGTATAACTGTGAGAACAGATCAGGACGCTTGGCTGCAGCGATGGCGGTGGCAG
>JGI1221J15618_1297835_pt1 | contig 10695 bp, 10 predicted proteins | sample LakVidmifraction_4_FD_15618 | JGI IMG/M metagenome (IMG submission 15618) | reverse complement strand
GGCATTGGATGCCTCGACCAATGACTTCATTCGCTGACCAAATAAAACAGACTTCATAAACGTATCTTTGTCTACACCTATTTGACTGATTATAAGTTCTTGCATATCTCTCTTATGCAACGCATCACCGACAAGGTCGGTATCATCAAATTTCTTTTTTGAAATGTCCTTTTCAAAAATCATGAGCTTGCTACATCCTTTCATTCCAAAAGTAGTACCGGTATAATCTAAGTGTCTGACAATTCTATAGTCCTTATGGCCATCTGTTCTGTCTATAACTACTCGTGTACCACGCCAATTCTCAGTACGTAGTTCATCCCAAGTAGCAATAGATTTTTTCATATTCCCACCATACTCAGCCCATAACAAAGCGTTAAATATGGTAGACTTACCACTGCCATTAGAACCTCGTATAAAATTTATGCCTTTTCTATCTATGTTGATAGTTGTGCTTTTTCCGAATGACTGAAAACCTTCGATCATTATGCTTTTATAGTGTAGCATTTGTAAACCCCTCTATTAATTCTTTTTTACTTAATTCCCTTTCTGAGTATCTTATTATTAGATTAACTGCATCAAGCATATTTTCATCAACCTCAGCCTTCAACAGCTCACGTCTAACGCTGTCTAAGAACTTCTTCGACAAAGCCCTTGACCCCGCATCTTTATTCGTTACACGCCTTGTTTTAGTGCCTCTAATTATTTCTTCTATTTCCGATAAGTTATTTGATTTTAACTCGTCAATGATAAAAGAGGCTGAAACTTTGCCTTCTTTTATTTTGTTTTTTATTTGAATGGATGCCGTAGTTAAAACCATGCAGTTACTTATATGTGCTTCCGACTTTCCCACCTTTCTCGATATGTCTGCCTGCGACCAACCGTGTTCTAATTTCAATCTTAAGTAAACATCTGATTCTTCCAGCAAGGTTAATCTTTTGCCCCCATTGTAGATTACCATGTCGGCAGTCCTACTCGCGTCGTTCGCTGAACGACCCTGTAAAATAATAGGAACTTTTATGTTCTTAGTTATTTTCTGCAAAGCATGGTAACGTCTGTGGCCATCTACAATTAAATACCCTTCATACTTTTCGCAGCAAGCCAATGGAACTTTAATACCATTTTCTTCTATCGACTTCGTGAGTTCTTCTAAGTCTCCGTAGTCGTAGCGTACATTAAAGCCTTCTTCTATTACTAATTCAGAAGGCTTAACCCATAGTAAATCGTTTTTATTTGCCATGTTAATATTTTTTAAAAATTGGCGATAAAGGAAAATAATTCGTTTCCATAGCGGCAACAACTTCCAAACTGTCTGCTAGGTATTCGTCGCCTGCTCGTACTCGTACCAATTCAATAATGCGCTCAATGTCAAAACCTCGTGCCATTACAACCTTATTTTCGGTCTTGCTTCGATCAGCATAGGCAACAGAAACAACTAATTTGTATATTTTTGAAAGTAGAACCTCGTCAGTACTCTCTAAATTGTCTACAATAAAATCATGTCTATACAACTCTATCTTAGGAACAGAAGGCTCGATTAAACCTTCCTTCAAATTTTCCTCGTAGTACTTAAATGCGGAGGCTTCCGCATCTGTATAACTTTCTGCATTTAGTAGAACCTTGAATGATTTCACATTGATAAAATCCTGCACAACTTGTTTGCACTCTATTGTAACCAAAAAATTTTCCATATCTTAAATAAATTTTAAACCTGTTTTTAATAAATCCTTATTTTTTCCATCTACCTGTTTCCAGTAGTTCTCAACCAAATCCTCAGTCTTTACGGCCGTAGAAAAATCTTTGGTTTGTATTTCTGAATCGTCCGCAGAATCGGTAATTTCATGTTTTCTGATAATAAAATTACCGCTTTGTACGTCTTCTTCTGTAATGTCGTCTTCGCACTTCTCAATAAACTCTGGGTAGCCCTCCAATGGAAAAAACTTACATCCCTTCTCAGGCTTAACTGTATTGATAACGTAGAAGCCTTTTGTTTGCTCTTTGTCTCCTAAATCCCTATGTATAGGACTGCCTATTACTTCAAAATTATCTGTGAGTTGTTGCCTCTTATGGATGTGACCGCAAAAAACCCTATCAAATTTTGCAAACCTTTTATCGCTCGGGAAGCAATCTACAGGTATCATTTCATTACCTATCCCTTTCGGTGTTTGGTGTATCATTAAATAGTTGTGCTCCCCACCCAAGTCTTTAACCCTCTCGTCAAGCTTTTTATAGAAGTGTTCCGGATACTCGTAGTAAGGTATTCCACTCAATGTAACATTGCCATCAAAAGTTACTTTAATATTGTCAATGATAATAAAATTATCTGGAAATATTGTGTGTAGATACTCCAATGAACTGCCAGCCTCGCTGCCTATTAAATTCTTACTACTTTGGTCGTGGTTTCCTGTTATTGCATAGATTTTTAAATTCTTATTGCTCTCAAAAATCTGCTTAAACCTACTGACAGTATCATTAACTACCCTACTCATAAGAACTTGGAAGGTATCGAATAAATCCCCACCGAACCAAATTACATCTATATCATACTTAGTACAGAACTTTTCTAAGTCGCTCAAAACTTTCAAGCAATTTTCAAGCCTGTCAAAGTTCTTGCTATGGCTTTTATAGTCGTGTATGTGTAAATCGCTGAACAAAAGTACTTTCATGTTAGTGTTATTTTTCCTTTAAATAGTCACTTAAAAAATTATTTTCTCTGGGATTAGGTATATCACAGCCTTTTTCGGCCCAATATTTTTGGAGGTCTTCCACCAAACTGTTAAACTCTTTTGTGTTTAAACGACTTGTGGATTTGCCGTGAACTACAAAGACATCCATACCTCCGACTACCTCACTCCTAAGTTCGTAATCTAATATCTTCTGAAGCGTATGAGCATGTATGGCATCTTTGGTTACCTCGATGCCTTCTGTCTCTTTATACCAAGCCTTTATAGTAATGTAAACAACGCCCCATAAATATTTATTCTGTGCGTTAGATCGGTTGTATCTAAGTTTCTTAAAACCTACTTCCAACTTCTCGCCTATCAAATGCTTTACAATTCTTTTTAAAGGCTTACCGAATGTCAGTTTTATTGCCAATCCACCATCATCGGTTTCCTGCAATTCGCCAACATCGGTAAACTCTTTTTTGTTTATTGCTGAACGCATTTAGTCCATGTCCTCCATATCGGCAGCTGCATCTTCTAAAATGCTCCTAGCTTTTTTAGGTTCGCTCGATTTGCTTTTTTGGGGCTGGACTTCTTCTTCTTCTAACGGCTCAGTCTCTTCAAAATACTCCTCTTCTTCCACTTCTTTCTTTTTTAATGGTCTTGCTTGTCGCTCCCTTTTAGGAGTTTCCTTTTTAGGCTCGTCCGCAGTTTCTTTATCACTGTCCTCTATAATTTCATCCCCATAAAGATAGTTGCGAATGACAGAACGGCAATGCTCCTCAGACTTGAGACTTTTTTTATGTATCTCTAAAATATCGGGCAACTCTTCATACCATTTAGCCTCTATTTCTGATGGCTCGTTCCAACCCATGGCTGTATATTGAGTGTCCAACCCTTTGCCTTGCTTACCAATGATGATATTGTAACCTTGCTTTCTGTCTGCTATTCCAAATTCTGTCTTATTTTGAAAAGGTCTTGCAGTAACTACCCGGTTAATCTCTCTCATTAAGGTAGGTTTAGCCACCAGAACATTTTGGCTCTCTACTTCACAGTTTTCCATCTCGTCAGTGTCCTCATCGTATTCCGTGTTTAAAGTTAAAATGGGAATAAGGTAACGAACTTGACGCTTAACGGCAGGGATGCCGTTATTCTTTTTGCCGATTAGCGCAATCAAATCTTCGACGCCTGATTTTTTAGCTTTTTCAACTTCAGCTTTTATTACATCATTTTTGTCCACTAAGATAAACTTACCGTTAACCCACCAGCCTTCTTCTTCTATGAAGTATATGCCATTCATATTAGCTTTGGGAGGCAGTATCCTAACATCCAACTCTTCTGGTAACTGGCTAGAGTATAAGAATAGATTGCCTCCACCTTCACTTTTAGTTTTAATTTCCTTCTGCATCTCCCGCAGTTTTTTCATATTTAATCCCATTGTGTATAATTTAAAATGTTTATAATTAATTCTTTACAAATATACTAAAATTTTGTCACTACACAAAATTTATCTTCTTTTTTTTCACAGTTCCGCCCAGCTTACTTCTGTAGTATCTGCCTCAGCTTTCAAACCTACTTTAAGGGAGCCGCCAAAATACTTCTCAGTAGGTAGATTTTCCATGGTTTGTTGGATGCTTCCAATAGCTTCGTCTACACACTCATTAGGCACGTAGTACATAATACTATCGTGAACTGTATTTATATTTTGATACGTCTCCGGAAGCCTTAGATAAAGTAAAGCTATTGCGAATATTGTCAGCTCACCGGCAGTACCTTGAATAGGACTGTTGATGCAAACCCTTTCGTCCATAGAGCGTAGGTAATCATCTTCTGAATTTATATCGGGAGTTCTCCTACGTCTGCCAAACATTGTACGAATCCACCCGTATTTACTTGCTTTTTTTATATAAGTGGCGTAATAATCTTTTAGTTTTGGGTAAAGAAGGAAAAAATTATCCCGCACATTAATAGCTTCTGTTAGTGTCAATATTAAGTTATATTTATCTTTAGCGTACTGTTTGAAACGGTCTGCACTCATGCCGTAGATAAAGCCGAAGTTTACGGCTTTTGCATGCTGCCTTAAAAGAGCATCTTTTTCTTTGCTCCTATCAAAATCCTTCAATTCAATGCCTGCAAGATTTGCCGCTGTTGCTGAATGTATGTCTCCATCATCTCTGTATATGGATAACATATTAACCTCGTTAGCGAAGCTCGCTATAACTCTAAGCTCCACTTGGGAATAATCCAGCTGAACTAAAGTATGGTTTTCAGGCGGTACAAAGACATCTTTAACCATTCTCGCAACCCTAGCAAGGGCTTCATCTTTTACACTAGCTGGGTTTACTATGTTTTGTAAATTCGGGCTAACCGAACTGAGCCTGCCTGTAACAGCCCCATTTATCTTGAAATGTGTATGTACCCTATTGTTTCTATCCAACCTATCCAATATTCCTTTCAAATAAGTAGACTGTATTTTGTTCATGGATTTTAAAGCAAGTAAGTCCTCAATAAAACCAGTGCTATCTTCTAGTAATTTTAGTGTATCCTTAGCAGTACTTGTTTCATAAGCAGAAAATTTAAACCCGCCTTCATTTTTATATAGCAAGTCGGCTAGTTGTTTGGGGCTGTTAAAATTGATCCCTTCGTATATAGAACCCTCACCCAATTTCAGGCCTCTTATTTTTATTCTGTAGTCCTTTTCTGTTTTTGTCTCCTCATAGAAATCGCTTAATGACTTATCTGAATCTGACTTCCCATGTTTTTCCTTTGCTAACTCATTAGAAGTCTCTACTCGTTTGGATAGCTTAACTCTAGTAGCTTCTATCTCGTTGTCCCTCAATTCTTTCTCTTTACTAATTTCAAACCGTTTAACAGTCTTATACGACCTTAGTTTATCTAGTCTTTTTTCTATCAAACCTTCCACCTCTTCAACATAAGAAGATAATTTATTATGGTCAATAAGCATACCCATCCTTTCGGCTTCCCATAAAGGGCGGAAAACTGCCATACTTAAATTCCTGTAAATCTTATAAACAGGCTCGTCTTTTTGTAGATAGCTCTCTAACAACACGCAAAGCCTCAATGTCATGTCGGTATCAGTGCCGTTGTACTGTGATAAGATATTTATCGGTATGTCTGCCCATTCTGCTTGCGATAAGCCTTCGCCATAACCTTCAAATTCTGTAAAATATTTAGCAACCAGGTATTTTAAACCGCCTTTGTCTAGCTCGTTGTGCAAATGAGACATCAACATCGTGTCATCTATCCTACCTATTAATTTATCTGTTCCATAAATAGCCAAAACATGGTAATCAAAATTCAAATTGTGTGCAATCTTACGTATATCCGGATTCTCGAATATTTCTGATTTTAGGTACTGCATAATAGTCCTAACTTCTTCTATGCTGTAAGGGCTTTCTTTATGCTCCAAAGGAATAACATAAGCACTGCCAATTTGAAAACTGATTGAAAGAGTTGTCGCATAAAAATTTTCTGCTAGTACTCCCTTCTTTTTATCTATCGCCACAGTCTCAAAATCGAAACAAGCCACACCTGTCTGCTTGCAATACTTAACAGCCTGCTTAACCTTATCTACAGTGTCGCAGTAAACAACCTTTGTCTTGCCTTCCACAATTCCCTTCGATAAGTTGTAAGCCTTCTGTATATCTTGCGCCCAAACTTCTAGGCTTGCTTCGTTATTTCTTATGTATTCCGGAGAAAAAGTAGGTACAATTGAAAAATCCTTTTCAATTGCTACTCTACCTCGGTACGTGGTTATGCCGCTTTTGAATTTATACAAACCTTTCGACATTATATTCCCTAAAGTAATTACGCACTTCGGACGGTGGTACTCTATGGCTTCTACTATACTTTTTTTATTCCTTTTGCTTAACGTCTCTTCCTGGGCGTAAGATAATACTTTTACCTCACTCTCGCCTATCTCTATAACGTTATACAGAACATTAAATAATATAGAATCTTTTAGGTTGTACCCTACTACAATTAAATCTACTTTATCCATATCACACCATTCTTTACATAGACTTTACCGTGTCTACGGATAAAGGCTTTAAGATTATTTTTTACAGCGGTTACATCGCTGCATTTAGACTTCTCAACGCCAAAGGAAATAAAATCTTGTACGTTGGTTTTGCCGCACTCTATGAAATCGAATAAAACCGTATCTGTTAAGGCTGCTAAATTTGCCCTGTCTAAAAAATAAGATCCTTGCTTATGTTCTATTTCCTTCGTTTTTTTATCCACTTTGTCTTTAAAAAGAATTGCGCATATATCTCTATCGGCACAAGTGGGGCATTCTTTGCTACTCATATCCCACTCTTTCCCAAAGCAATCTCCATCCTTCATAAAAAAATCAGTTTTATCTACCGGCTTGGTTAAATCCAATTTGTAAGTTTTATTTTTTCTAGGCTGTCTCATTTTTGATTTTACAAATATAAGATTATTTTGTCTATAAACAAAATTTATCAAGGCGTTACGAAGTTCTTTAACTTTTATTAATTTTTAATTGGTGGGTTTCCCTCGATGAACTTTATAATGTTCTATAACATCAAACTCTTCTCTCTTATATATCCTTATCCGATCCCTTGAATGCTTACCTACATACAGACCGTTGTCGTATATATCGTATATCTCCACCGAATCATTCTTACCGTCATGCCTTAATGCTCTCCCAACATATTGCTTTACTGTTTTTTCTGATTTACCGCCATGCGCCATTATAAGTACCCTTATGTTGGGTATATTAACGCCACGTTGCAAAATCTGGGAGGACAAAAGTATCTTAGTTTCGCCTTCTTTAAAGCGTTGCAACGCTTCTTTTCTATTCTTACTGACCCCGTGTATAATTTCAACATTTTCAAAATTATCTTTGATGATGTCGTACATAAAATACCCGTGTTCCTTTATAGTGAATGTGATTAGTACTTGTTCCGATTTATGCTTTCTCAAAATACCTTCTATGATTTCAACCCTATTCAAAGAAGTATGTATCATTGCGTGCATTTCTTCTGAATAAGATAATAAAGGTGCTCCTATATTCTCGTTAAGAAGTATGTTGATATTAGGCTTTTGGCTGACTTTCTTTTTAATAAGTTCTGTATTACTAATCTTACTTAGTACTTTTCCCGACGATCCTATCTGTATCATATTGTGCACGTTTGTAGAAGCCAGAGGTGTCCCCGATACAAATACTCGCATACCCGCTCCAACTAAAGATAAAGCCTTGCTGTATTGCTTCGCACCACTCTCATCGGATTCATCCACAATTAGAACCTCCATCTCTTTAAGCCACTTTTTAACATTTAAACTTTTGTCCGCTCTGTTGTGCAAGGTCTTAACCATCGCAACCGTGAAATCCCTAACCTTAAATTTACCTGCACAAACTTCGCCAACCGGATAACCCACAGATTGAGAAAAGAAGTCTACAGCTTGTTTATATATTTCCCTACTTGAAACAACAAATAAAATTTTTGTTCCTTTAGGCAGATTATTATGTATTAAAGCAGCGACTGAATTCTTACCTGCATTGGTAGCACAATCTAATATGCCTCTGGGAAAGTAGAAATCCCTGTTCGCAAACGATACGTAATTTCCTATTGCTTTAACCTGCTCTAATTGGTAGGCGTATTTGCCCTCGGCCATCCAAGTCTTGCCGTCTATGCAACCTATTTCATTAGTCAACTCTAAATTTAGCCTGGGCATATCGCTCCTATTGTCCTCAACCTCTACATTAAAGCCCATAGCCTCAGAGAATTTTGCGACCATCGGCAAAAAACCAGTTGCAAAAGAACCTTTAGGGGTTATAAAATATTTGTAACCGTCCCACTGCCTTTTTCTATAGGAAGTAACGTATGAATAGCCCTTAGGTCTCACACGCATATACTTTCGAAGGTGCGATATTGGGTTAGATTTGATTAGGTAATCCTTACCTCCAACTACAACCTTTGTTTTAACGTTGTCCATTATAAATTTCACAGCTCTAAATTAATTGAGTACTTGAATTTTGACGGTAAGCTCCGCTCCAACTCTCTTTTGAAAATATGCTTAATTCTTTTTTTGTACTTATCAGATAAAATGCACCTAAGTTTCCTTAAAAAATTAAGTTCAAAACTATATAAAATAAGGGGTTCATCCAAGTAGTATTCCACGCTTAGGCTTCTAACTTCTTTTAGCTCCCTTAAATATTTTTCTAAATCTTCTGGTGTCTCAATCATATAAATCGGTTATACTGTCTTTACTGTTAGAATTCAAATTCCTTTTCATTTTCACATACCTATCTTTTGCGCCTTCGCCCGAGAACTGGGCTAGTTCTGGCAATACATTTAAAAATGATAGTCCCTCGAATTGGGCAACTATCCACTCGTCGTAAGGGGCTCTATTTTCATCTGCTTGCTGCCTTCCAACAACCATAAAATAAAACTTACTGTAATCATCTAGTAAATCTATAAATTCATCCATACCTGAATATTCAACCATGACTTCCTTCCATAAATTGTAGAACTCCAAAGTACTAGCCCTATCATTGTCTGTAAGTACTGCCAGCTTATTTTCAAACGCCTCATGTATTTTAGTGTCGTAATACTTGAATCTGTTTAAACTGTACTTTCTCATCATAGAGTAGCCCAATTTAATGTATTCATCAAAGCCCTCTTTTTGCGAATCTATGTCGAACAGGGTTGTGAACTCATAAGCATTCTTAGCTATTTCTTTTAAAAGTATATAATCCTTATGTTCCTTAGTAATTAAATTTTGCTTCCTGTAGAAATTATCACCCTTCAAAAAATTATTCAGACACTTATTAAAATGCTCAACGGTTCTGTTCGGGACACCTTTATCTGCTTTCTGAGACTTTTTGATTTTCTTCTTAGCCTTAGATTTGCTCTCTAAAATTTCCAAATACCTATCCGTTATTTGATAATCTTGGCCATCGTTAAAAATATCTTTTACTAAGTCAGCGCCTGTTGTTCTGGACGTGTATTTAATATCGTTTAATACTCTTATTAAATCGCTTTTTCTAATGTGTAAACTTGGGTCCCTCAAAATTGTAATTGTATGATTCAAAAATAATGAAATTTTGGCTGCTTGCAAAATCTCATTCCAGTATGTCTTCCATGATTTTTTTAAAGTCTGTGAAAAAAGTCCGCTTGTATAAATCCATAATCACTTCTTTGCCTAGCTCATTAACGTCTTTACCTTCTGTGAATGTGTTTAAATTTAGAACCTTTATTTTTTTGTGTCCTATGAATTTTATAGCCGTGTGTAATGCTTTTTTATAAAAAGATTCGCCACTACCGTCCGTGCCAGCATCCGGAGCGAATACAAGCTCGTCACAGGAGCTAATAAGTATTTGCTCACTTTGCTTTGGTGACAAGCTCCAACCTTGTGTGGATATACCATTTTGCCCTACAGTCAAAGCATCCGACCATCCTTCTGTTACGAATACCGTATCAAATATTTCTAAAGCATCAGCATTAAAAAGAACATCGCCCTTACCTATACCTATTTGGTCTCTTGGCGGATTGTGGTATCTTAGGTAATTCCCTATGAAATCCCTGCCAATGTAATAAATAAGCCTACCATGCTGCTTGAATGGTATAATAATTCTACCGAAATAATCACTCTCAGGATTATCGCAGTATCCGAACCCCATAGTATCTAAAACATCTATATCAAAACCTCGTCCGATTAAATATTTCCTAGCTCTTTCAGCCAAACTACCCGAAACCTCCGATATTGATTTATAACCTTCCGGCATGTGTATTTGCGGACTGTCTTTATAAACAGTAGCTTTTATAGGACTCAACTTTAAAGAACCAGAAGCCTTCAATTTATCTTTAGCCGACTTAATGCTTACGTCCTCATACTCTGAAATGAATCTTACGGCATGTTCACTATAACCACAAATCCAGCACTTAGTATAAGCATAATGGAAGTGTATCGACATTTTGTTTTTATCATCACCACAAAACGGGCAATTAAAACTATGCCAACCATTGCTGGAGTGCGCTAAATCAAA
>JGI1221J15618_1028474_pt1 | contig 11865 bp, 15 predicted proteins | sample LakVidmifraction_4_FD_15618 | JGI IMG/M metagenome (IMG submission 15618) | reverse complement strand
GACACCAGCATTAACCGTAAGAATATAACTGTTTGTACCGACTGGAAGTTTAGATAATGTATTTGTTGTAGCGGAATATAATAAATCACCAACAGTAAAACTGTTTATGCCAGTACCACCATTAACCGTAGCTAGTGTGCCGCCAAGGGTTAAGGTGCCAGAAGCTGTGATTGGTCCACCCGTTAAGGTCAGACCCGTTGTGCCGCCAGAGCCGTTAACAGAAGTAACTGTGCCAACGCCTGCAACATCAATCCAAGCAGGAAATCCAGCAGTAAGCGACAACACCTGACCGTTTGTGCCTTTAGCAAGCATTGCGGTTGTATTAACTGCTGTTTGGTAAGGAATAGATCCTGATAGACCGCCGACCACATTTGTAGCGCTACCAGCAATAACGTTTGGATACGCACCCGTTAACCTAGCAGAATCTAACGTGCCGCTAGTAACTTGAGTAGCAGCAATGGCAATTGCTGTGTTAACAGCACTGGTTAATTGACCTTGTGCGTTTAGCGTAAAAACAGGAACAATTGATGCAGAGCCATATGTTGATGGCGTGGCACCAGTATTGGTAATGCTAAATTCTTGCCCCGCTAACGTTAACCCTGTACCCGCAGTATATTGCGCAGCAACAATCTCACTGTCAACGTATGCTTTATTGGCAATATCATCAGAGGCAGAAGGTACGGCCAATACTTGCCCGGCAGCTAACTCAGCATTGCCCGTGACAACAATATTGTCAAAGGTCTGAGTGCCTGTACCGTCATCGTACAACAGTGTGCCATTAGCCGCAGGTATAACTAAAACTTTGGTATCGACTGTATCTTGAGCATCAAGAGTAACCGTACCGCCAGATAATCCATTAAAAATAGCGCGGCTCATGGTCAGTCCTTATTCGTATATGACGGTCGCAGTAACGGTACCGCCAAGTACAACATTTAAGCCTTTATTGAAAAAAGCCCCGTCTACACCAAGTGGATAGAATGTTGAAGCAACCGGTATAAATACGCCAAGTAGCGTAGCGGTTGTGCCGCCAGCAGGCTCATCATAAACAGTGATCTTAGGTGAGCCACTTACGGCGCTTACAAAAATACCTTTAAGCTTGCCAGCACCGACTTTGACCTGTTTGGTCGCAGAAATGTATGTGTAATTTGCCATAATCTATCCTAAGAAAGGAATCGTAATTTGTAAAGAGTCGTTAAGTACAACTCAATAACGTTATCAATCAATTGTTGCAGTGCAGAATCGTCTTTGTCGCACACTTGATAACGACAGTTTTCAATCTCTTCTAGTTGACTAGACAAGAACTGAATAACATCTGTCGTTTTCTTAGCTGATTGTAATCCAATCGGACCAATCAAACCATGTCTGCCTTGATAAGCCTCTGCAAACGCATCCGCTAGATCAATGATGTTTTCATAGAACTTTTGCAAAGCCTTATGTTTAGCGTATGACCTTGTGTTTAGGTGAACACTATGAACAACGTCGCGTGCAAGAAATAAACAACCAATAAAATCTGCAGTTTTTTTACAATCAGCCATTACATCATTCCTTGTGGTGGCATCTGTTCTGGTGGCGGTTGCATAGGTTCTTGCATAGGCGGCGGTTGCATCGGCGGTTGTTCACCTTCACCCATCTGCCCACGCTGCTCTTCCATAGCCATTTCACGTTGCATACCGCTTAACACCTCACCAGACTCAATCGCCGCATGAAGCGTACCCATGACAATGTCTTGAATCTGATCCGGTGACATAGAGGCTTGGATAGCAGAAATGCGCTTAGTCTCAGCATCAAACATCTTAATCTGTGCCTCAAACCCTTTACGTTCAACTTCCTGCATTTCCATAGATTTGCCGACGTTTTGAAGCATCTGGTGCATCTGCTCCATTTCTTGACCCATTGCTTGAATTTGCTGCTCGGCAGCCTGCAACTCAGGTGGCTTATCGCCATCGGCCAGAAGCTTAGGATCAATGGTCTTAGCCAAGCGTTTTGCCATCTCTTGCGCGCCAGGCCAGTCCATGTGCTTAACAAACAAATCACCCGCAACAGACCACAGCTCAGGATTGCCTTGCAGCAATTGACCCATTGAGTCCAAAGCCTCTTGACGCTTAGTCATGTAGCTCGGACCGGTCGTGACCATCACATCGTATTGACCAACGCCAGGGTTGTAAATCTTCTCAATCTCAATGCCTTCTTGGTTAACAATCTTGTTAACAGGCATTTGTTGCTCTGGGTTAATCTTAACTTGATCCGTCTCACCATCCTCACCAATGATTCGTGCCACACGCTCGGTGTCGTAAATCTTGGGGATTAGGTCAATGATCTGGCGTGTCGCATGGCGAATAGCACGGGCTAGGTTGTCAACATAGTGATATGTCCCAACATCGCCTTGCTTTTCACGGGCAAGAATTGCTTTGCCTGATCGCTCGTTTGAGGTTGCACCAAGGCTTGAGTCATACTGACCGGTGGTTGATTTAATATCATCTGCTGCACCAGCCTTGGCTTGCAACAAGCCACTAGAAGCCATAGGAGGCTGCGCACGCTGAGGTAAGGGCAATGTAGCACCCATACCATCAGTCACATCAGGGTTGACCTCTAAGTACGGCCAGTTGGTCGTATTGGCAGTCTTCCACTGTTGCTCGTAGCCTTCAAACTGACCGCCATACCCAATAAATGGTGCTTTGGGGGCAAGCGCTAACATTTCAGCCTCTTGGCTGACCCAGTAGTTGTACATCCGCTGCGCATCTTTTGCGTTACGCACAAGACCGGAGACGTACAAACGACCATCAACCTCAAATTCATTGCCCACCACACGAATGACGGGAATCCATTTGCCTGCCCAGTCTTGTGACTCAAGAATCTCAAAACCGTTAATCTTGCACCACTTAACCTGCTTAACATCCACCATACGGGACTTAATAGGCTTCATACCACGCATCGCCATCTCAGCATCTTCTGCAGAACCAGCCATAACGTTAATATTGCCGTAGTACAGGTTTAGCGTGGCTTTTTTATGCTCAATGTAAAAATACTCAGCAATTCTGACCGTATCTTCATTGATCCAAGGTGCTAGTGACTGATCACCCACACCCTGCGCCTGCATGGAACTGACCGAAATCGCATCAGGAAACTGGCGCTCATACTCTTCTTTTAACAAATCCTCAGTAATGAAACACCACTGCGCATCCGAACCACAAGGGTCTTGGATGGTAGGATCCATGTACACAGAGAACGAATTGCGAATGCGACCAATCTTAATGTCCTGATTAAACGACTTGTCATCGCAGTAATCAGTCAATAAGCGAAAGTAACCCTCACCATACGCAACCTGATTCTCACACGCCGTATCGTATGCCACATCGGCATCAGACATATACTGAATATGACGCACCATGCCGTTTAAAATCTCGGCTACTTCAACATCCGAATTGTCATCCACGGGAATGACTTTCCCACTTGGACGATTTTGACGTTGATCGTTAGTGACTTGGTGGACGTGCTGGGGGAGCTTGTTAATGGTAAGGCAGGGTCTGGCGTTAATGGTCTGCCCTTGGACTGATCCTCGGGTTTGCAGCACATCGGCTGGCCACTGCCATTGGTTATCAGGACTTGCAGCGTAGAATCGTAAGTCATCAAGTTCATCCTCGCGACTATCAGCGTAAGCGGACATCGCCATCCTAAACCTACTTTGAGCCGTAGATAGAATTTCTTTGTTGTCTTTTTTCATACTAATCCGATTACATCGCGATCTTTCATTAGCAAGAACTCACCGTGCTTCATGTCGATTGTGCCAGAATACATGATCCGGTCACCCACATTGACTAGCATCCTGCGTATTTTACCATCAGGCATTTTCTTGCCTGGTCCGGCGGCCACAACCTTACCACATTTAGTGTCCTCACCAGCCATAATAATAAAATCATGTTTCTTTTCTGGGTCGGGTTTAACCACAATCATGTCTTGTAGAGGTTTTATCATTTCTTTGCCTTAGACGCTGAACGCTTAGTGGCATACGCAATGGCAACCGCTTGTTTGACAGGTTTTCCTGACTTAACCTCAGCCCTGACGTTAGCACGAAAGGCAGCAGGTGATGCTGATTTTTTTAAGGGCATGATTATTTCTTTTTAGATGGGGTTTTAGCCGTTTTAGCCGACTCTTTAAAATCCTTGGCGGTAGGTGCGCCTTTTGAGCCAACCGAACGCATCTTTTCCTTACTTCCCGCAGCAATACGAGCTTGCTTGGCGTGAATTGCAGAATAAAGTCCTGCCTTAGCCATGATTTATCCTTAAGTTGAAATTATAGCCATCATTACGCTCCCAACCAAGAGGTCGCCATACTCTGCGACGAGTGAGTTTTAATGCGAACCTTAGTGTTTGTCTCACGATGCGCCACCGGAAAAGCAAAAGTTACACATATCGCATCTGCCGCATCTGGTGAGGCTAGACCACGACTCTTCATGTCTTTCTTAGACTCTAAAAATATCGTACCACGGCTATCAGGCTTCATCATAGGCGATATTAGATCAGTTTTCAACGTGCGCTCACTTGGAATGCTCGCCGTCTTTAACCAATCTTTCATCGTCCCCCACATCTGCGCCCTCAAATTGCCATACATCAACGGCGATTTAGACTTTGAACCAAAATTTACCCCACGAATCTTATACCGCTGCTCTTTTAATCTGTCCACCACCCCACCACCCACACCACCCTCATCGACTACCACCAGTGCAGGCTGATACTGCTCAATGACCTCAATGACGTGACCGACCACCGTCATCGTGTCGTCCCCCTTAAAGCGACGCAACTCCACAATGTCTCGCCCTTGCCTAATGGCAATCACGGTCGAATCCGACCCAAACCGTGCAGGATCAACCCCCACAATGATCGGTGCAGAATCATCCTTGTATCGGGGGCGCTTCATGGCTTCATCGACCACATTGCTCGGGATAAACTGGTCATCCCCCTCGCTTGGGAACGAGCCAAACACCTCAACGTGCGCTTGGTACGAGTCCGCCCCATACTCATCAATGATCTGCTGGTACACCGCTTTGTCCGTACCCTCAACCGTTCTAGCATCCACAGTCCTTGTCGTCCAAAACTCCCGCTTGGCATTAAAGCACTCGTAGAAGTAACCAGTATTGCGACGTGGGTTACTAAACGCCAGCCAAAAACGATTCGGGGTGTTCTCGGTAAAGAACCCAGAAGAAACCGCCCAGATAGCATCATCAATACCGCTTGCCTCATCAAACACCAGCATCACACCATCATAGTTGTGGATACCGGCAAAAGCATCAGGGTTCTCGGCTGACCACAAACGACCCTCCAATGACCAGTAACGGGTACCCTTTTTTAAGTCCCTTTCCACTAACTCAGTTAACCATTTGGCAGGTGACACCCTTGTTGCACTTATTTCCCACCAGTACGTGTTAAGTGACATGGACGACCACTTGGTAATCTCAGCCCATGTGACTGACCTTAACTGCGACTCTGAGTTAGCCGATACCACAACGGTTGCACCAATGCGGGTGGTCATCATCCATAAAACTAGCCAACTAACTAATGCCGACTTGCCAATCCCTCGACCACTTGCTACAGCCAGTCGCAGAGTATTGAAATCAATCTTGCCGCCGTTCTCTTTAATGTGCTTAGTGATATCTTGCAACACTTCCCTTTGCCACTTGCGAGGACCAGAAAAGTGCTCCAACGGTGTACCCTTTTTACCCCAAGGAAACACAAACAATACAAAAGCCAGTGGGTTGTCCTTGATAGCAGGAGACCAGAGGCGGCTCATTAGAGCCATTTCTTCTTCGGCGCTGTATCTTATCTCTTGCAAAAGATTCTCCTGTGGGTATTGGTGGCATTAGAGCATAGTAATAAATAAAAAAAAAAAAAGTTTTCTTAAGTGGTACGCACACACACACACCTTTCGCCAGGCCCTACCCCCCCCCTTCTTGGCCTTAAGGTATTCTTTACCTGCACACCTAGGGCTAAGGAATCCTTGCACTAAGCATACCTTACCCTTAAGTAATTCTTATACTCATAGAATCTTAGCGCTAAGGAATAGTTAACTCACGCATACTTATGATGCGATGCAATATTGTGCAATGCAATATATCACACACACTGTTTCACGTGAAATAATGCTCAATAAGTTTTGACTATCGACAATGCAATATTGATTAATATATATATTGATTGATTGTGTTGCATTGTGTTTTATTGTGTTACTATATGCATTCCTACTCTGATTTATCAAACAAAAGGAAATTAAAATGATTATTTACACAACTTACGACACTAGCAGCGACGAAAAATTCGCAATTTGCGAAGCAATTGAGCATGAGCTAATGTGGAATCCCAATTGCAACGGTTTAGAAGTTTCTTATCAATCTGACGATTACTGTTGGATAGACACTAAGAATGAAATTTTGGGTTGGTATCTTTTGTCTATTGTTCACTCTCATTTGAAACCAAATTTATTGTAACCCGCGTCAATCCTGGCGCGCGTCAATCCTGACGCGCGTCAATATACAGAGAGAAAAATCATGATTAAATTATCTGTTACTAGCAAACTAGACGGGATCCGGTCATGGTCACTTCAAGCGCTCGATACTTGCCCTGGCAGCATTTCTGCGCCAGGCGAATTAGTAGACGCGTGCAAAGGCTGTTACGCCACTACTGGAAATTATCGTTTTGCTAACGTCAAAGCACCACGTTTGCACAATAAAACAGACTGGCAGCGAATCGAATGGGTCGATGATATGGTGCAAGCTTTAGATTCTGATCGTTATTTTCGATGGTTCGACTCAGGCGACATGTACCATATTGGCCTGGCAGAAAAAATTCTTGAAGTTATGGTTCGCACGACATGGGTAAAGCACTGGTTGCCGACTCGCATGCATAAGTTTCCTAAGTTTAAATTAGTACTGGCTCAAATGGCCGCACTAACTAATGTTAGTGTTCGCTTTAGCAGCGATAGCGTAACAGGACAATACACCAAAAGCCTGCACGGTTCTGTAATCATACCGACCCCAGAAGACGTTAAAAAAGGTATGAAATTGTGTGAAGCTTACTCGCACAATGGGAAATGCAACGGTTGTCGTGCGTGCTATGACAAAAAAGTCAAAGTAATAGCTTATCCTGCCCATGGGTTAAGCATGATGAAAGTTATCCGGATAATTAAATTGGAGAAAACAGCATGAGTAACCAAATGATAGAACTAGTTGCACAATACGCAGAAATGCGTTTAGGTTGCGAGCGCGCGTTAGAACTACTTCAGGACCCCGACGCCGACGCATTCGACGCCGACAAGGTCGAAGCCCTATTAATCAAAATATTGAGCGCAAAATGATTGATTATGCTAGTAAAGACTATCTCAAAGACAAACCCGAGCACAAAAGCTGGGACATTCTAGCAGCGGTGCTTTGGGCTTTACTCATTATTGTTTTTAACTTTATGTAGGTGAACACTATGAAAACAAAAAATTACTATTTCGAACATTTAGACGACATAACAGAATACCAAGGCGGTCGTGAGATATGCCCGCATGAAGTAATTCGAATACTCGCAGACGACGATAGATTGTCACTCGACTGGACGCTAAGGTTACATGATACTGACACTCTTTACACGCTTCTACGCGCGATATGCCAACAAAAAGACAAACCAGAATATAAACCACTCATAACAATCATCAAAGATCAAATTGAGGGTTTTATGTGATGTTTGCACTCATTGCTGTATCAATTATAATTATGATCATTGTGATATACGACCTATAATACTCACAATGCCATTTAAACCGATTTTAAGCCCCCTAGGGGCTTTTTTTTACAAACCAATACCTAAGCGTGTAAAAAGTTAATGAAGCCCCATAAGCCTTTGAAATAAAAAACATATAAAATGGGGTACGACCCTATTTATTGGAGCAATTGATGCCTAAACTTCGGACGGCCGCAGAAATGTACAGTAATGAAACTAAACGAGCTCGTTTAGGGCTTCAGAATATGCCATACACGATAAGAGAAATATGGCCAAAAATACTTGATCGCATAAGCGAAGGTAAAAGCCTTGTGAGCGCTGTTAAGGCTTCTAACTTACCCTATGCAACCGCTAAGTATCACTTACGCAACAACCCTGATCTTCACACTAAGTACAAAGCGGCAATTGAAGAGCGTGGAGATTACTTAGCTGATGAACTAGTAGACCTATCTGACGAAATGCCACCAGACGGACTTGATCCACAATTGATCAACGCTTGGGTTAATCGGCAAAGGTTGCGCATTGATGCACGCAAATGGAGTGCAGCAAAATTAAGACCTAAGCAATGGGGTGACAAGATCGACGTGTCAGTAACCCATGCTCAGATATCAATCACTCAGGCACTAAGAGAAGCTGAGGGTCGGTTAACTGAAAACTTAATCGACAATGTGACCGACATCGAGATCAATACCCCCCAAAACAACGACACTAAAGATTATTTAGAATAGCACCAAACTGTGTCGCACCAGAATCGTACCAAAGTACAGCTATCTAAGATAGCTGGTACGGTTTGGTACGGTTTTTCTGGCTTTTTGCCCCTAAACCGTACCAAATGACAAACCATACCATTGGTACGGTTTGGTACGGTTTTGGTCAATTTGAATCCTTACTAATCATCATCGCCTGAGCCATCATTTTGTCATTAACAACCCACCCATTTTCATTAGAACTAAGGATATTTGAGTTAATTAACTTGCCAATAAACCTCGATGTTTCACCTGGATTGATCATCTTTTGAATAGTATTTTTTGAGATATCTTGCTTATCCAAGTACTCTTTTAAAGCTGAACGGCTGACATATGGCTGACCATTTATGTCTTCTGCACCACTATCCCACCACGCATTCTCAAACATTTTGCGATGCTCTGACAGTTTATTATCCGATTGCGTGGGTTTAACGGGTGCTTCAACTAGTTCAAGCACAGCACTTTTTACCGGTTCCCCATCCTCATCAAACCAACCTGGTATCACTACCCCCTCTATCCGTGCGTAAAGGGTTTCTGCTAATTCACCGTCTTTTTGTTTACGTTGGACTATTTCAATTGGTCGACCGTCTTTTGACGGCACAATTGATACTTCAATGTCTAATGCACCGCGCCATGCGCTTGAGCCACGAGCACGATGTTGGGCTTCTTCGGATACGCCCGTGTGGTGTACAAGTAGCACTGAGCACCCGAACTCTTGCATGAGTGCTGCGCAGGCATCTAGCATGGTCTTGGCGTCTTGTGCGCTATTTTCATCGCCAAGTAAGAACCTGTGCAGGGTATCTACCACAATAATGGATGGTGGACGGGGCAATGCGCGGATCTGTGCGGCTGCTTTTTGGTATCCTGCGGGTGTGTTTAGGTCGCACCCCGACTTGGAGATCCACATTTTGAGGCTTTTGATTTGCTTTTTATGCTTCCATGCTGCGACACGACCTTTTAAGCCTTGGTGGCCTTCACCGGCTAAGTAAACCACCACTCCGGTTTTGACCTTGTTGCCTGCCCATTCTGATGTTGCTGAAGCGATGGCTAGTGTCCAATCGAGCACGGCAAAGGTCTTGCCGCCGCCAGATGGTCCGTGGACCATGATGAGTGACTTTTCTGGTAACCACTTTTTAACGAGCCATGTGATCGGTTGTGGCTTCTCGCTGAAATGATCTGCACCGATTAACCATTCTTCGATTGGTGGGTTTAGCAATTCTAATAAATCATTACCGGCTAAAGCGTAATCGTTAGCGTCGCTTTCTATGGGTGGCATGACCACTCTGGCACCGTACTTTGCGCTGGCTTGGGTGGCTTTGTTGTGACCAACACCGGAAGCGTCATTATCTGCCACAATCACAATGTCTTGTTGTGCGCCATATTTTTCACGCATGATGGCCGTTACCGCTGGCAAATTATTGGCGCTATAAGCGACCACTACCGCTTCATTAGTGCATTCTCGAATGGTTGCGGCAGTGGCGAATCCTTCAGCAATGTAAAGCCTATTTTTGACTTCACCCATCATTAGAAACCGGCCACCAGTTAGGCCACCAGCATGGTAAAGCTTGCCGCCATTAGCATCAATGTATTGCAGACTGGATAATTCGCCATCCTTTGAAAATAATGGCAAAGCCAAACGTCCATCGCCTGTGACTCGCGCGCCATGTACATTTATGCCTTTGCGCTTTAAATATGGGTGGTCGGGGCTTGCCGTAATGCAGTTTTCCCAAATGACCGATACGGTCTCAACTGCGATTTCATGCTTGCGCTCTAACTCGGCATCACGCAATTTCTTTGCCTCGGCCATTTGAGACAATAATTTCATCTCTTGTGCAGGCGTATATTTAATGCCCGTCTCTGCACGCATTTGGCTAGTAAAGCCAGACTTCCAGCAGCCGAAGGTTATGACCGGTATGGGTGACTCAAAAGATATGTACCAGCCTGGCTTCTCATTGCCCTTCTCACCGCTGTTAAATCGGTGTATCACGCCATCCATTTTTATAGTGGCTGGCGCTTGAATGCCAGAATTTAAGATGGCATCAATAAATTGCGATTGTGGCGAGGCGATTACTTTTTGGGGTGGCGACCAATTGTCGCCGAGGATGCTAGTTAGATTTGCCATTGCAAACCTCTTTTTCAGCCATCAATTTGCCATCGGTTTTAATCTGCAATTCGTACTGCCTGCCCATAGGGGGGTACTCACCCCATTGGTAAACGGTTTGTGGCCATGTTTCCATCGCCTCGGCAAGCTGTCGAATGCCACCGTAATAGTCTATTGCGTCCTGTGTTTTCATCTTTTTTCCAGTTTATTTGAAATACTTGTTGACACAATAACATTAAACGTGTAATAATTCAATCAATCGCTAAACGGATATCCCAACAAGCGATAACAAGGAGCAGCCAAATGGCTATTAATCTACGTAGTACTAAAGGTTTGCACGCCTCTGGCGTTAAGTTATTGGTTTACGGCAATGCGGGTGTGGGTAAGACGTCCCTCATACCTACATTGCCCACACCTATTGTGTTCTCAGCAGAAGGTGGTTTGCTGTCCATCGCTGATGCTGACGTGTCATATGTTGAAGTGTCATCTTACGACACGCTGATGGAAGCGTATCGCTGGGTGACTGAATCCGAGGAAGCCAAGCACTTTGAGTCGATTGCTTTAGATTCTATCTCTGAAATTGCTGAGGTGGTGCTGAACCATGAAAAGAAAGTTGCTAAGGATCCTCGCCAAGCTTACGGCGCTATGCAAGAACAAATGGCAGACATCATTCGTGCCTTTCGTGACATACCTAAGCACATTTACTTTACAGCCAAGTGCGAGAAGACGGCTGATGAGACTGGGCGCATTTTGTATGCACCTAGTATGCCGGGCAACAAGACTGGCCAGCAGCTACCTTACTTCTTTGATGAAGTATTGGCACTTCGTGTGGAGAAAGATGCGGAGGGCGTGGCGCAACGGGCTTTGATGTGCGACAGCGACGGTATTTGGCAAGCTAAGGATCGTAGCGGCAAGCTTGAGCAGTGGGAAGCCCCAGACCTTGGTGCCATCATTGCAAAGATTGGAGCTTGATATGAATAACCCACTTGGACTACCGCGTTTTGGTGGCACCACCAACACTTTGTATCAGCGTTGGCTCAATGCCAAGGAAGATGAGAAGGCAGCCATTGAGTTGCGTCGCAGTCTTGAGGATGAGATGGTCATGGAGTTTGACATCTCGCCTACCTTGGACGGCACTCAGGTCGTTGAGACTGACGGGTATAAGGTCAAGATCGTTGGTCGCCTTGATCGCAAGGTCAATGCAGACAAGCTTCAAGACTTGGCAGCAGAGCATGGTTTGACTGAACACTTAACAACGCTGTTC
>JGI1221J15618_1105750_pt1 | contig 11958 bp, 26 predicted proteins | sample LakVidmifraction_4_FD_15618 | JGI IMG/M metagenome (IMG submission 15618) | reverse complement strand
CTCACCTATTCAAGATATTCACATTTTACTTCGAGAAGACAGATAACCACCTAATTCCGAAAGACTCGGATATGACTTGGGACCTCCAGGAATATATCCTATGTACCATACAAAATAGGATGGGTTATAGGGATACAATAAAGACCATTGGTAAGGAATCCCCGTTATCCCATAAGAAGGCTAGTAAAAGAGTAGAAGTACTCCAAGGTTACATGGATTGGTTAGAAAACCACGATCTAGAGGTACACCGTGATCTACATGATTTGATAAAAGAATTTGATAGATGGAACAACTTTAGAATACTACCAGAGGAATTACAAGAACCCTCTGCTTTTAAGCGTAGGAATAAGACAAGGTTACTAAAACACTTAAGAAACCTAAAAGAGTTAGATGCATTCCATATAGATAGGTTAACCAGTAAATTCAAGGCCCCAAATAGCTATAAGTTAAGAAAGTTATATTTACCGATTATCTCGGAAACTTTCTTAGATGGTTATAAAGTGTTAACAATAAGGGGTACAAATAAGATAGTAAATTACATTTCTAATAATCTTCAACTGTATATGTTTGAGACCGAAGAATTGGCTGATGACTATGGGCATCTAGTTGAGAATTACCTGTCTCAGAAGGATAAGGATTGTAAACAGGGTCAAAGGTTTTGGCCAGAATTTAGGACTACGATAACTAAAGCTTATAACTACTCGGAAATAAATAATATCATACCCCGCAGGACTAATCTAGAAACTGCATTCAGGGATTTAGATAATATAAAGGTTAAGAAAGTTAAGGATATAACAGCCAATGATATAACTGACCCAAGTAAAAGGGCTTCTACAGAGAAATTTTGGGAGTTATAACCTGTGAACTTTTAATTCTTATATTTGAATAAATTAATAAATAGAAATAATTATGAAGACAAAAACTAGAGGTAAGAGCAAAGTCAATAGATTTGCTTCCATGTTTAAAACATCACCTAACATGACCTTAAAGGATATTAAAAGGAATTGTATAGCCCGGGGTATGGGTTTTAATGACTTAGTGGATAGTACCATACCCAGTTTACAGAGTTGGTTACATTACAACAATAACAATGATATTGAACCCACTAGATTAGATGAATTTGATGACTGGGTAGAAAAGATATTATTGGAAAAAGGGTCCGGCGATCTTATACACCCAAACCTCAGGCTTGGGTATATTGGTGAAAAGGATAAAGAGGGTAATGTAAAAAAGACCAAAAGGGTAAAGGGTATTAAAAAGAAAAGGAAAAAGAGGGAGAAAACTAAGGACGGTATATATGCCGGTACTAAGAAAGCTCTTACCTTTAAACTTCAACAAAAAGGTAGATCACTCGATCGTACCATTAAAAAGGTAATGAGGAAATTTCCGGATGCTTCTGAAAAATCTATTAAAATATGGTATAAAAAATCAGCCCGTTTAAATGTCGAAAATTAGGGATAAATATTGGTACATAGTTGATCTCAGGAAAAAAACTATGGATAAGAGTTATTACTTACTAAGGAAAGGGTATGCCTCCAAGAAAGAAGCTAAACGTATATTAGAGCTGAATCTTAAGGATAGACTATATTATTTTGAAGTTGTCAAGGGGACTCAAGCAAAGGAATTTGGGTTTAGGTTTAGGAAAAAAACACAGGCCGGTAGTTATTTAAACTATATAGTTAAATATGATTATCCTTCAGAATTAGAAACACTCCAAGATAAGAAATCCTATCGTACTAAATATAGGAGATGGAAAAGAACATTTAATAAGGAACTAAATAAGGGTTGGGTATGAGCGATAAAATATTTTATATGGATGATTTCACTACGGGTAAACCTGTAGAAGAAAGGGCTAAATGGATCAGGGGTTTAAATACTTCCGGTTATGCGGGAATAAAAACACCTGAAGGTTATGTAGTTGATCGTAGGGAATTTCCGAATGCTATACCCATAAAAGCCAATTCAATATTCGGAGTAGCAAAGCCTAAAATATTAACAGATGAGCAGATCAAAGAAGCGAACAAGAAAAACCCGGAAGACTAGACAAAAGAAAACCGAAATTAGTAGGGAATTTAAGATCAGTATTGGAATAGACCCAGATAAGAAACCCCGGAGAGATCCTCTAATTAAGAAAGTAACTGAATTACCAAAAACAGAAGAATATAAAACATTGGAAAAGGAACAAATCATAGAGGATATATTTGAAGAGGACTTAGGTAAGTTCTTAAAAAGATATACCAGGGTATCAAAACCAAAACCTATTCATTCCGATCTTATACCTAAATGGAAAGGGGATAGAGATAAAAAGAAAGCGGTAAGGTGGTTAAATAGAAACCTAGACTGGCCTAAACATAAAGTAGAAGTAATCAATGTGCTTAGAACATTAGAGAGATACTACGATGCTGAGATTAATAAAGATAACGTAATTCTGGCTAAGGAAATATGGGACCTATTCGATGATGAGTTAACCTCAACCTTAAAACAGGCTTGGGTAAAAGAATGTTTAAGAAAGAAATGGGTAAATGTTAGAAGGTTATCAAAAAAACAGGCTATCGCCGAGCAAAAAGCTTTGGGTTATATTCATATAAATGATTTTGATGATTATGATAGAGAAGCCGCACATGTATTCTCAATAGCAATGAAGGATTATGTATATCCTGAGAATTACTATTATGGGGGTAAAGAGGATATGGGATATGAATACCATATTTACATAGCCTTTCCCCTGGTGGGCATAGCGGGTTATTCAAAGTTAGTTATACCGAGTTAATTAGTATACTATTACACTTAAATCAATATATATGAAAAAGCGAACCTTGTATATCCGAACTTATAAAATCCCTATCGAAAGGGGCGGGGATGAGATTAAGGAAAAATTAATTGAGTTAGATGATAGTATGATGCTCGATAAAATTTCAGAAGAAATAGAAGCACCCATGATGGGGATTCCGGCATTGGGTAAAAAGATAGCCGGATTTAATAAACGTCAGTTGAAAATAGCTGAGAATCATGACCGCGACTATATTAAAAAGAAAATAATTACTAAAGATTAATATTAAATTTAAACACCGATTATTATGGCAAAGCAAAAATTAGTAGGATTAGAAATTGAATCCGTAAAAGCCTTAGGAAATGGCTATTCACTTATCACATTTACCGATGGGTCCTTTATTATTGGTAAATTCACAGATCACCTTACCTCAGAAGAACTAGGAATCGGTTCATCAGAAGAAGCTGAAGCAGTTGACGATGATGAAGAAGAGGAAGAAGACGAAGAGGAGGATGAGGAAGAAGAGGAAGATGAGGATGACGAAGAAGAGGATGAAGAGGAGGACGAGGAAGAAGAGGATGACGAGGAAGAAGAGGACGAAGAGGAAGAAGAATTTACCGCAGAGGAAATAATGGAAATGGATTTCGATGACCTAGAGGATGTGGTAGATGATGAGGAATTAGACATTGAGGTGGATGATTATGAAGAGGATGAGGAAGGTCTTCGTAAGGCAGTAGCTAAAGAACTTGGTATCAAATTACCTAAGGCTAAGGCTAAATCCAAGTCTAAGAAAAAAGGTAAGAAGTAGTCTAGGCTAGTACTATTATCTTATCCTGGGCGGAGCAGAGTTCCGGAAGGTATTAACTCCGCCCTTTTTAAATCGTATTTTTTAATTAATATTTATAAACACCAATTATGGCAAAGAAAGAAGAAAAGGCTAAAAAGCCAAAAAGAGAAAAGAAAGATAGTTACCTAAAGGATAACTATGTTCAGATCAATGAATTAAACGGGGTGATCACTGAAGCAATGCACATTAGGGGTATTGGTTGTATAGTAAGAGAAAGAAGCTCTTCACTAAATAGTATGACCTCAACCTTTGTACCTGGGGTTAAGATTAAAACCAAAAAAGATTGGAAATATCTTATCATAGACAAAGGGCCTAAAAGTAAAAAAGGTAAAGAAGAAGAATCCGATGATGATGATGAATAATATTTCATCAGAGGATAAAGAAAAGGCGGGGGAAATTCTCCGCCTTTTTTCTGAGTTAAGTGAGAATGTTAAACCAGCAGTATTAGCGGAATTAGCATTAAAGAAGGATAAACCCAACCAGGGTAATGATATGGAAGTTAACCTATGAAAATAGATTTTACCCATATAGATGAGGTAGTAGCATTGGATGCAGTAGTAGAAAACTCCCTACAACAATTGGCTGTATCCAAAGCTACCTTTGAGGTTTTTAGAACCATGTTAAAAAGCGGGCAAAGTATACCTCTTACCGAAGACGAGCTAGAAGTAAGTAGCAAAGACACTAACCTATTAATAGGACACCTAGAAAGTGTATCAACCAGGTTAACCCACCTATTAGATAAAATCGATCCAGATGAATTATCAGAAATCAAACCCCCGAAGTGGAAATGATAAACTATATATTAGGTACCGGATATATGCTCAGAAATCAGAAAGAGCAGATAGACAATATCCTGGAAGAGCAATTAAAAGTATAACCAACTTAGGTAAGGCTTTAATAGAGGATGATTTATTGTTTACAAGAGATTATAGATCAGAGGATATTATAGAAAGAATTTCTATACCCAATGATTTAAGGCATGTTAATCCTATGTATTTCGAAATGATAAGAGATATCACTACCTTATTTGATTGCTTTGCTAAGTGGCAGAGAATGATGATACCCGGTACAATCGAAAGGATTAATACTCTTAAGGTTATAGGTTATGAACAGGATTGTAGGTTAGCTTTACATTACATTAGAAAGTTTATTGACAACCTAAACTCAATGCGATCAAATATAAGGGTTAGAGATAAGTCAAGTAAATTCTTTTATGGGAGTATTGATAACATACAATTAAGTATTAATGATTTACTAGAGGTTGTTGATAAGAACTCAATAATCACTAAATATAAGCTGGATACACTGGAATACTACCTAAAACACAAAGAGCTGTTAGATTTTAGGAAATACGGTAACAGTAGAGCTAATTTAAAGAATGCTTATTCAAGGATGGCTCACTTCCAAAATAATAGGATTATACGCTGATCACACCGTGTTTTTTAAAATATTATATTTGTTCTATAATATTAAAGTAAATGAAAGAATTAAAATTTTTATTAAATAAGGCGGCACACACAAACTCTAGATTCTTAACACTTGAAAAGGATTATCAAAACAAACCCAAGGGTGAAATCTATCAAAAGAGTTACAAACTGTTATCTGACCACTTAAAACACATATCCGAACAAATAGATAAGATCGGGTTTGATATAATAACTAAATATGAGGTGGTCCTAGTAAAAATGAATCAAGGAACACAGGAATTAAAGACTATTCATATTTGGTATCCGTCCGGAATTAGTGAACGGGATATTAAGTCTTTAATACTATTTAAAACACAATATGATTCGGTGATTAGAATGAGAGAGGTTGAACAAATAATCTCAGGAAAAATTACCCCCTAAAAGTGATATAATCGCAAAGACGACTATATATAAATCCTAAGTTAATATTAATTTTAAAATCCATTAAACATGGCAAAGAAGAAAGCAGCTAGTAAAAAGGAAACTAGCAAAAAGGAAACTACTTACGAAGGAGCTCAACAAGAAGTGAAGGACTCCAAAGCAGCAGTTAAGGACACCAAAGCAGCCTTGACAGATTATTACAAGGAGAATAAGTTATCTCGAAAAGAGGACTACTCCGAAGATAAAGATCATGGTAAGAAAATTGCCAAGCTGGAAAAGAATGTAGAAACGGCTAATGAAAACCTTAAGTCAGCTAAAGAAACGGCTAAGGAATTAAAGCCGGCTAGTTCTAGAAAAACTAAGTATGATTACCCAGAAGATATTGACACTCCCGAAAAGAGAAAGAAATATCGCCAAGAGCAAAGAGCTTTAAAGAATGGGGGTAAGAAAAAAACTGAGAAAAAGGACAAATCTGAAGAAGCTGATAAAGGATCTGAAGGTACCGAGAAAAAAGGTAAGCCAAAGTCTAAAGGTAAATCAAAGACCTCTACTAAGGAGCCGGCTAAAAAGAAAGTAGCTAAGAAAAAGGTTTCTAAGAAAAAGGTTTCTAAGAAAAAATCATCCAAAAAAGATAAGCCGGAAGTGGACGGCGGGGATGACTAATAAACCATGAAACATTAAATATATATCTAAAAGGCATGAGTTTACGTTCATGCCTTTCTTAATTTAAAACATTAAAGCATGGGTAGTAGAAGGAACCATAAAAGAAAAAGTGATAGATTGATAAAAGTCTTACAATCTAATTTCACAAAATTGACAGAATCCTATGTATCTAGTTACCTTGAGTTAACAGCACAGGGACATGATGATAATAGTGAGGAAGTAGTAAAGTTATTTGTTGAACAAGATAGGAAATGGAAAAAATCAACCTGGATATTAATGACTAAGCATCCGGGTGTGGTTCATAAAGATAGGACACAAAGGGTCTTAGATAGATTTACGGATTTTGCGGATAAGTTTCATCAACGTAAGGAATTACATGAACTTGACCATAGTGTTAAAGCCTTGGGTATAGATAAAAGTAAAAAATTACTGAAGTTAGTTGGGATAGAAACCCAAGCTAAAACAGAATCAGGTTTACAGAAAAGAGTAGATCAACTTGATGATACTCAACTAGCCCAATATAGACAACTAGCGGTTAAATAGGTGTTCTTATTATAATTATATTTACATAATTAATAAAATAAGAATATTATGGGAGTAGTAAAAAAAATTACACACACAAGTTTCCCCACTCAATCCGATTGGGTAGGTAAGGATACTAAGGTCACATTTCATTATGATACCGCTAAAACAATAAGAGGTACAATAGTTAGGGATGACAAAGAAGAACCTTGGGTCACTATAATTAGAGTTGAAGGAAGGTACATATTAGGAACTGAATGTCAACATACTGGAGCCATATAATTATGACAAGAATTAATTGTGGCATTCCACCCGCTAATCTAAATGATAAACATTTATTAGCTGAGCATAGGGAAATCAAAAGAATACCTAATCATGTAGCTAAACACTGGCAAAAGATTACTCGAGAGGGTATCCAAGCTATACCTAAAGGATTTTGTTTGGGTGAGGGACATGTTAGGTTTTTCTTTGATAAGGGGGAATACACATACGAACGTTACGAATCACTTTATCATGAGTGTTTAAAAAGAGAGTTTAAAGTAACCTTCTATGGTAATGCTTGGGATATTTATGAAGATATAGGTATTCAGTGGTATAAGGATTATATACCTACAAAGTGGGATATAAAACTGGTTCGAGAAAGGATAAAATTGAGATTATACAGTGTAAAATAAATTACTATATTTGTAATAATAATAAATTAATATATGTTATTTGAAGAACTAACCCCCGCTCAAGAGCGAATAATTAAGAATATATGTTATGTTCAACTCGAGTCATTCAGGAGGATATATGATAATAATCACCGTAGCAATGATGATTTGATAATGTTACTAATCGAAAACGAGATATCTAGAGATGATTGGAATAACCAATTGGAATTATCTATGGAACGTATGAAAACCACAGGTAGGTTACCCAAGAGAATTAATTCGATGAACAAATACGAACTATCTAGGTTCAAGCATATATTATCAACCCTCGAGGATGAATATATAGATAAATACCCAAATGCAGTATCAAATCTCTGGAGAAAGTTATTTTTATTGACTGACTTTAGCGATCAAAAATTTGAAAACTTAAATTAAAAGATTATGGAAAAGGACTTAGGATTACCCGAAATGATATCCGTACTATCTAGTAATGTAGATAAAGTGGGATATGATACCGATAACAAATTAATGTACGTAAAGTACAAAGACCGGACCCGGAAGAATGGGGATAAGGTAATAGGTAAAACCTACCGCTACAATGGGGTAGAACATGAGAAATACCTGGAAATGCTAGCTTCCGATTCAATTGGGAGTTATATATATAAGGATGTTAAAGACCAACCAGGTATTACATGTAAAGAGATTGGTTTCTCATAATGACCAATTTATTGATTTATTTATTTGATGGAAGGCCGGGAGTGATGACCCCGGCTTTTTTGTGATTACAAGTAGATCAACACCGTGTTCTTTAAAATATTATATTTGAATAAATTAATAAATAAGTAAATATAATAAATTATGGAAAACTCAGAAGCGATCAAATCGAAAATCGAAAAACTCTTCAACAAAGCGGAATCCGCTAAGGAGATGGGTTCTTTACAAGAAGCAGAAATCTTTATGGCCAAGGCCCAGGATATTCTGATGAGGTATAATATAGATAAGTCTAAATTAAACCTGGGGTTCGAACAAGGTAACCCCTGTCTAGTAGATAGGTTAAATATGACAGATTTACATGGTTGGAGTAAAACCGATGGTAAATGGTTAATAAGGTTATATAACTACGTAGCGATAAATAACTTTTGTAAGATAGTTGGACATGGTAACTTTACACTAAGTATTATTGGTGAACCAGCTAATGTGGATGTAGTGAAATACATGGTAGCTAATATAATACCAAAGATCAAACAGTTAAGATTAAAGGCTTGGAAGGAATATAATGGACCAGATAAAACCAATTCTTTTAAGAGGGGATATTATGCGGGAGCTGCATCAGGTATTTATACCAAGCTAAGGGACTTAAGAGAGGAAAACAAAGCTGAATATAATGGGCTAGAAGGTATAATCAAAATGCATGATGTGGTGGTAGATGAAAAAACAGCAGAAGAATTTGGTAGATTAAAATCTAGTTCATCTAGGAGATTATCATCAGTCAATGGGTTCAATAGAGGCCATAACGATTCAAAAGGAATTAGTATTAACAAAGGTGTGGGTGGTTCAAAACAATCCGGACCCAAAATGATAGGATAATGGATTTATTAAAAAAAGAAATACTGATGCGGTTTAAAGATTGGCCAATCCATGTCTTTACCCCCGAAGAAGCAAACAAAGCTTATGGTGAATGGAGCAAGGGAGAACCGGATGATGTATGGGACCCCGGGAATTATATAATAATATCCCCGAATTTTACGGATGAGATACCCGAACCGCTATTTAGTATGGTACATAGTTTTTGTTTCATAGGAGAAAGGAAGGGAAATGAGATAATTCTATATAATAATATCCCACCCGGGCCGGTGTTTAAGGGAGATATTATTTCAACAGTTCACAGTATGTTAAGGCATTTTGAAAAAATAAATAATAGGTATGAAAGCAAATAAATATACCCTGTTGGGAATAGGTTTAATCCTAGCAACGGGTATCTATTTAAACATAAAAGACACAGCGGATAGGATAGAACAAACCAATGCCGCTAAAATAAAACCACCAAATACTATCTCATCTGATTCTTATAGAACTATAAAGAGTTATGACTTTGAGAATGGAGGTTATCATAACTATTCGGATGAGGAAATCAGGATATTTAGGGAGAAGCAGTCATATAAATCAGATGGGGGTTATATCTATACTCCCGGGCGACACGTACCTTCTCGAGAAGAGGAGATGGAAGATTATATAAGGGATAATCCCGAGTTAATAGAAGGTGCACTAGATCGTTATTAAAATGTATGAAATAAGGTATTATTTTGGAAAAGGCCCATTAGACTATGATGTGGTGGATAGGTATTATACTCCATCACTAGCCTATGGTATGAGGAAGAAACTAGCAGAAGAACCTCAGTATAACCTGGACACATTAAAAGTGAGAAGGGTTTAAAAGGTGATCAACACCGTGTTCTTTAAAATATTATATTTGTCTTATAATTAATAAAACTAATTATTAATTTAAAACTATGAATTATGGCAACAACCACTAAAAGCCGAAAAGCTAAGCAAACTAAGAAAACAAACAAAGGTTCTAAAGCTAAAAAGACACTAAGCAAGAAGAACCTAGACTCTAAAAACGTTAAGGACACTGTCACTAAGGTAGTGGAAACGAAAAGAGAAATGAAGTATATTTATCCAGAAGGGATGGATGACCAGGTAGAGAAAAAGAAATGGCGCCAGAAGGTAAGAAATAAAATATACAAATTTGAAAGGGATATCCAGAAGCTAGAGGGTAAAGAAGCCAAAGCTAAGGAGAAAAAGTACGCTACATACCGTAAAGAGGTATTACAAGTTCCATAATTGATAACTATGGATTATTTATTTATTTGATAACTAGAGAGCCCGGCTGATTACCGGGCTCTCGCCTGTTAATATGGGAGGTACACCGTGTACTTTAAAATATTATATTTGAATAAATTAATAAATAAGATAAAAATTAAAATTATGTCAGTAACACACACTCCCATTAAGGAAACCGATCTAATCAAGGAACATAGGAAATTCATTAAAACCTATATGAAAGAAAGCACTGATTGGAGCTTAAAAATTAGATTAAGGGTTTTAAGAAACTATGACAAGAATATAAACAAGGAAAACATAAGGTATTACCTTAATCAAAAGGCTAAGGTATTTATAGTTTACTTGGCAGCTGGTAAAATTAAGAAAGCAGCGAAGTATTTCCCAAAGGGTTACCTAGATAACGAATAAAGATTAGATAACGAATAAACATGATATGGAAAAATCGAGAAAAAAAGCTTATAGGAAAATATTCCCATTCCGAAAGAGGGTGGGGTATGTCCTAGAATTACTAGTAGTAAGATTACTTAATATCCTTCTACAGTTGTTCATGTTCATACTACAGGTATTATTAATACTATCCATGATCCTAAATATTCAATGGTTCATGGAATACATAAAGATATTTCCTAAAACATTTCACAAATCAGAAAAACTCAAACATGGTAAGAAATAATCAAAACGAAAAAGTCACATTTTACTATTCCCGATATGCATATAAATCCCAAGAGCTAAGGGGTATGGACATAGTATACCAAGGTGGAATCCCAGAATGCCCTAAAGAAAAGATAGAGGGAGTTAAAATGGATAAGGGCCATAAATATGTAAGGGTATGGAAATAGAAAAACCGGATTGGAGAACTAAAAGAACCAACGATTTTATAAAATGGTTTTATGGTAGGGTTAAAGGTCCAACCCTAACCGATGAGCAAGTGATTAATATAAAAGAAAGGCTGGAAAGGTGAATAATAATATAAAACCCCGAGATGGGTGATTACAGTGTACTTTAAAATATTATATTTGAATAAATTAATAAATAAATAGAAATTATGAAAACTCAAAAGTATCGAATCGAAGAAGAAGCACTCTTAGACTACCTCAACTTCAAAAACCACCTAAGATTAATATGTTTGGATGTCCCAATAAAGGACTCAGAAATCATAGATATAGCCTGGAATAGGATAAGTGCGGGAAACCCGGAGGATTATTATCAACAACGCCACTTCCTGATTATAGTTACATTATTGGATGAACACAAAGATTTCTTTTACCCAGGTTCAGGTAATATTGATGATATACGGAAGAGAATCGTAAATAATATAGATATAGGGGATTTACCCATGTCTATCAGTTTTTCAAGGGATAACTTAATGGTAAATGTTGATTGGATTACGGATGATATTATCAATGAGTTATTGACTTATCACTATATTGAAAAGGATGTCACCGAAGAATTTTGGAAGATGGTCCTACATGCTCATGATCAGGTTATCTATAATTTGCCCTGGATAAAAGAAAATGAAAGCAATCTTCTATATTTGGCTGGCTATGATAATATCCGGGATTTTATGGAGGATATGGGAAATCCCGGATATGATGAGGAGAAGAGACTTGAGGAAACAAGGAAATTTATTTATAACCTAATATAGATCGCTATGGAAAAGTATAAGAATTACAAATTTAAGACAACCCAGGAAGCACGTAAAACCTACCTGGAAATACATGAAGCATTCGATGCCATCGAAAAAGAATTTGGTATCCCATCTCATGACATAATAAGATTAGTGAATATGATACTGGAGAAGAAAGGCATAGC
>JGI1221J15618_1062704_pt1 | contig 12892 bp, 9 predicted proteins | sample LakVidmifraction_4_FD_15618 | JGI IMG/M metagenome (IMG submission 15618) | reverse complement strand
TCAAATATGTCCCAGCAACCGTCAACGACTGAAAGCAGCGTCAGCCGCCACGAAATCCTAGAAGTTGCCAGCCTAGCGCGGTTGGGTGTTGATGAAGATACGGCCGATAGCTACGCCAATGACATCAGCAAGGTTTTAAAGTTAATGAATACCTTAGCTGCTGTGGATACCACAGATTTGACGCCTTTAGCCAACATTCACGAAGCTTGCCAAGACTTGCGCGCTGATGTTGCCAAGCACGACATCAATCGCGAACGCAATCAATCGATCGCGCCAGCCGTTGAGCAAGGCTTATATCTGGTACCACAAGTCATTGAATAGCTTTTTATTAGTTAGCTTGTTGTTTAATAGCTTTCTGTTCAATAGATTTTTATTAAAAGCTTCGACTGGCAAGCCGATTTAATTTAGCCCCATTTTATTTTACGCAGTTAACATTTTGACGGACGACCCCTTATGTCTGACCTTCATCTCTTAAGTACCCAGCAGCTGATTACAGGCTTACAAGACAAACAATTTAGCAGTCTTGAGCTGACCGAACACTTTATCAAACGTATTGACACTTTAGATAGCAAGATTAATAGCTTTATCACTTATACCTCTGAGACCGCGCGTGCACAAGCACAAGCAGCAGACGAAATGCGCGCGCAAGGCGATAAGCGTCCGCTACTTGGCGTCCCTATGGCGCATAAAGATATATTTTGTACTCAAGGGGTGCTGACCACCTGCGGCTCTAAAATGCTACACAACTTTGTCTCACCTTATGACGCTACTATCGTGACCAACATTGCTAAAGCCGGCATGATTAGCCTCGGCAAGCTCAATATGGATGAGTTCGCGATGGGCTCAGACAATAGCAGCTCTTATTATGGCACAGTGCAAAATCCGTGGAATCTTGAGCGCGTCCCTGGCGGCTCATCAGGTGGTAGCGCATCAGCCATCGCAGCAGGATTTGTACCAGTAGCAACGGGTAGTGATACCGGCGGCTCTATTCGTCAACCCGCATCCTTTTGTGGTTTAACGGGTATTAAGCCCACTTATGGTCGAGTATCGCGTTTTGGTATGATTGCCTACGCCTCAAGTTTGGATCAAGCAGGCAGCTTAGGTCGCAGCGCTAAAGATTGTGCTTATCTATTACAGCCCATGGTCGGTCATGACCCACGTGATGCCACTTGCATTAAGCACGACATCCCCGACTACGTGCAAGATATCAATGAGGCCGAAGCGCAAGCAGGCGATAAGCCATTCGCTGGTCTGCGTATTGGAATTGCCAAAGAATATTTCGGTAAAGGACTAGATGCCGAAGTCGACAAAGTGGTACGTGCGGCATTACAGAAGTATGAGGAACTTGGTGCGACGATTGTCGAAGTTAATATCACTGACCCCGAAATCACTCTTGCTACTTACTATATGCTAGCACCTGCTGAAGCCTCTTCAAACTTATCGCGCTTCGATGGCGTGCGTTTCGGCTATCGCTGTGAAAATCCAAAAGACTTAATCGATTTATACACGCGCTCACGCTCTGAAGGCTTTGGCCCTGAAGTCCAGCGCCGTATCTTGATGGGGACTTATGCTTTATCTGCTGGGTATTTTGATGCTTATTATATCAAAGCCCAAAAAGTGCGCCGCTTAATCATCAAAGACTTCGATGATGCCTTTGCCAACTGTGATGTGATTGCCAGTCCAACGGCACCAACAGCCGCTTATAAGCTTAGCGAAAATTTAGACCCTGCCACGATGTATCTGGGCGACGTTTATACCATTGGGGTCAACCTTGCTGGTTTGCCTGCACTGAGTCAACCAGTTGGCTTGACCTCTGAGGGTCTGCCCGTTGGTTTACAGCTAATCGGACAGCATTGGCAAGAGAGCCAATTGCTCACTACCGCGCATCTGTTCCAGCAGCATACTGATCATCATCTACAACACTCTGCCATCGCTAAGGAGACGGTATAATGAACTCAACAACTGATAACAGCACCGTCCATCATGACACCGTCCGTAAAGAGGCTTTGCGTTCAGAGCTATTGGTCGACGGCTATGAAGTGGTCATCGGTATTGAGATTCACTGTCAACTCAATACCGACAGTAAGATCTTTTCAAGCGCTCCGACCGACTTCGGTCATGAGCCGAATACCCAAGCGAGTATCGTAGATTTAGGTCTGCCCGGTGTCTTGCCAGTGCTCAATAGCGGCGTAGTAGAACGCGCGCTAAAATTCGGTATCGGTGTCGATGCCGAGCTGGGTTTATTTAATACCTTTGACCGTAAAAACTACTTCTATCCTGACTTGCCTAAAGGCTATCAAATCACGCAAATGGCCAACCCTATCGTTGGCCGTGGTCATATCGATGTGGTGGTCAATGAAGGTGAGAACAACGAATATCCTAAGCGTATGGGTATCACTCGCGCTCATTTAGAAGAAGATGCAGGTAAGTCGGTACACGATGCCGTTGATGGCATGACGGGCGTCGACCTTAACCGTGCCGGCACGCCGCTGATTGAGATTGTCTCTGAGCCTGATATGAGCTCAGCGTTTGAAGCGCTAGCCTATATTAAAGCCATTCACCAATTGGTCACTTGGCTTGGTATCTCAGATGCCATCATGGCAGAAGGCTCATTCCGCTGTGATTGTAACGTCTCAGTGCGTAAGCCTGGTGCCGCTTTAGGTACGCGTACTGAGCTCAAGAACCTGAACTCATTCCGTAGTATTGAACGTGCAATCAACCGTGAAATCGAACGTCAAATTGATATTGTCGAAGAAGGCGGTCAAGTCGTGCAAGCGACGATGCTTTATGATCCTGATAAAGACGAAACCCGCGTTATGCGTACTAAAGAAGACGCTAATGACTATCGTTATTTCCCTGACCCTGACTTGCTGCCTGTGCGCATTGAGCAGCATACGGTTGATACGATTAGAGCCGCCATGCCTGAGCTACCGGTTGCCCGCCGCGCACGGTTAGAGAATGAGCTTGAACTATCAGAATACGATGCCCGTATCTTGACAGACAGCCGTCAGCTTGCGGATTATTTTGAAGCTGTGGTTAATGAGGTCGGTCAAAAGCACGCCAAGATTGCCGCTAACTGGGTCATGGGTGAGTTGTTAGGCGCACTCAACAAAGACGATAAAGACATCACCACTACCCCTATCAGCGCCATACAATTGGCCGGTATGCTCAAACGACTCTTTGATGACACGCTATCAGGTAAGCTTGCTAAAAAAGCCTTTAGCGCGTTATATGAACGCGAATTTGGCGATGCCGATGATGCCGCTGATCAAATCATTGAAGCCAAGGGTCTTAAGCAAGAAACTGATACCGGTGCTATCAAAGCTATCGTTGAAGGTGTGATTGCCAACAATGAAGCTATGGTTGAAGAATATCGCGGTGGTAAGGAAAAAGCCTTTAACGGTCTGGTCGGGCAAGTGATGAAAGCCAGTCGTGGCAGCGCCAATCCACAACAGGTCAACCAAGTCCTAAAAGAGTTATTGAGTTAAGGTTAATGGGTAGTAGACTGGACTGATTGTTGTCAGTAAAATCTGTTTGCAGATTCGAGAAATAATTAACTCTTGCAATATGTAAGATTTTGCGTAAAATAGTCAGTCATTCGGGGCGTAGCGCAGTCTGGTAGCGCACTACACTGGGGGTGTAGGGGTCGCAGGTTCAAATCCTGCCGTTCCGACCAAATAAGTTAGTTGAATACCGAAAAAGTCAGTCATTGTTCTCAATGGCTGGCTTTTTTTTGTGTTAGATTCAACTATAGCTCTGTCACCGATGGGCTACCCTAGCTGATACTTGCCTCCTCTAGACTTTTACTAAACGAGCCGTTAAGGTAAATTCTCTACAACTCACTTTGGCTCAACCTATGTCCGAGTCTATCGCTCAGCTCTCTCCTACTATTATGCATCCTACTGTTAGCAATAATGCACCATGGGAAGAATATAAACGACCTTATGTGCGTGATTTGGCCTACGTACTGGCTTGCCCTAACGTGTTGACAGAATGGTTGGACTTTGCGCCGCATCAAAATAACCCAGCGATTGCGGTTCATAGTCCGGACTTTTGGCAAACACAATTTGAAGCCTATCGCGAACGTTTAAATGAACTCGATACTACCAATGCCTATCAAGAGCTCACGCGCTATTTATTAGCTAGGCCAAGCCCCAATCGTTTGGGGTTTCATTTCGAGGGGCTATTATCATTTTGGTTGGAAGATGGTTTTGCGCGTAAGTTGCATCATTATGAGATGCTGGCGAGTAACGTCCAGTTATTCTGCGGTAAGCAGACTTCTGGTGAATTGGATTTAATTTTATACAATCATCAGGATGAGATAACTGAACATTGGGAATTAGCCATTAAGTTCTTTATGGGCTCAGCGCCATTTGTACCCGTCAATTGGGTCGGCATTAATTCTAATGACAACTTACAACGCAAGATGACTCACATGCAAACCAAGCAGTTTCGTACTGTGTGGGTAGACACAAAAGATCATGGGCGAGTCAAAATTGATAAGCGTTATGGGGTGATTAAGGGACGGTTTTTTTTGCCAACGACAGTAGCTGATTTTAATTATCCCGATTGGCTTGAGCCTAGCTTTCCTATGCATCGCTGGTTGGCTATCCCTGATAATCAAAATTCTAATATTACGCCGGAAGCTCTTAATCTAGATAAAAATAAAATCGAAGACCCAACTAAAGACCCAGTAAGCAACATCGAAACCATGACAGAACCTCTTAGCGATATTACAGATATACGCCGCGCTCATTATATTGAATGGTTTACCCAGCGCAGTTTTTATAATAAAAATAAGACCCTTCCTAAAGTGCCGTCTGATTTAGCGACTTTGCCTCAAGGGCTATACTTTATCCAAATGTCTGATCAAGAAGGCTATGAGCCAATGGTCATTTTGCACACTGATGTTAACGCTGGTTAAGATATTTTGATTGATTGAGTCAGATAATCTTACCTAATAAGTCTCAATAACCTGCGTCAGCTCATACCGAAGCATATCAGCACTAGGCATGCGCTCAGCATGAAAGCGCACAATTGGAATACCGGCACTAGCAAGGGCTTTGTCTTTTTTGTCATCGGCTTTTTGGCGAGATTTACTACTGTGGGTCCAGTCATCAAGCTCAATAGCGACCAGTGTGGTCTGCGCATCGAGGTCGACGACCACATAATCTACGCTCTGGCGGCAGATACGATTGAACCAAAAGCTACGCTCAGAGGTCTCATCACTATTGGCCTCAATAATGCGTGACAGCTGGACTTGGACAAAGATATGATATTCCGGTAGGGCATTTTTTAGCTTATGAAAAAATAGGACTTCGGTATCGGTCATGATAGGCATGAGCGCAAATGGCCAAATAGCCAGCTCATCACCACGAACCGGTTGCGGATCAGGCTCAGAAATTTTAGAAGCGGACTGACGCTTTGCTGTTAGTTTGGGTAAGGCAATCAAACCTAAAAACCCAACAGCCAAGATTAAAAATATAATGCCAAATGACATAGTTTTGCCTTATACAATATTAGAGTGACTAAACATCTCTTATGACTAAATTGCAGTCATCAAATAGCCAGTCACGACACAGCAACCCTTTTAGGCTGACATGTCATACAGAAAGAAATAGAGAAAAATGGCGCTTATCTTATATAAGCTTGCCATAATCGGCAACCTATAAACCACAAAACACGACATTAAATGTCGTGTTTTAAAAACAGAGAAACTAACAGGCTAAAAAGCTAAAAGAATACCTAAAGATAATTAAAACGTTGTCTCAAATAACAATAGCACTCTTGCCATTCCAACAGTCTTAACGCCAGTAAAGTACCCAAGCACTACTGGTATTAAGGGTAGGATCGCTATTAATTTTATCTTTTAGCGCTAACGCAGCAACTTTGCCGCGCTCAGGGCCAACGATGACTCGTACGCCGCGGCTGGTCGCGCTAGTCTTGACCTGATAACCCGCTGATTTAAACTTCTTTGCCATCTCATCCGCAGTGGTTTGATTGTTCGCCAAGGCAACCTGTACCCCAAAGCTGCCTTTAGCGTCCGTTTCTTTGACTTCTTTACGTGCCTCGCGTAGTTTTTCTTGGGCATCGCGCTTGTCTTCACGTGCTTGCTGGGCATTCGCCGCGTCACGCTCTAGACGTTGAACTTGTATACGGGAAGGAATGGTCAAGGCTTGCCCAACCTGCAGAGAGGTAGTCGACGCAATATTATTAGCTTGTGCTAGCGCCTCAACAGGCATGTTATTTTGTCGCGCGAGCTTTATCAGACCATCACCGCTTTTGACGGTATAATCGGTAGGCGACTTAGGCGGTTCTGATTTAGCGGCTTCTAGTTTAGACGCTTCAATGGCTGCCTTTTCTTCAGCTTGCTTTTTTTGCTTGGCTGTTGCTTGCGCTTCAGCCTGTCTCTTAGCGTCCGCTTGTTCTCTAGCCTCAGCCTGTTTTTTGCTCTCTGCTAATTTTTTGGCTTCGGCTTGTTTTTTAAGCTCTGCTTGCCTTTTGACTTCTTTTTGCTTAGCAAGTGCTTGTGCCTCTTTTTGTGTGTCGCTCTTATCACTGTCATTTAAGCTCGCATTGGTAGCCGTATTATCGGTGCTAGATTTCACTTGCGACGCATCACTAGTATTTTGTGCCGCTTCCGGACTGTCACTATCGCCGCCAGTTGAGGTACTGTTTTCCACATACTGCTGGTTTTCAGCACGTGCTTTGGCTAGAGCTTGCGCCTCGGCAGTCTCTTGCTCCATCAAAAACTGCTGCGCGCGTTTTTCTTGCTCTGCCACGCGGGCGGCACGTTCCTTTTGTTTTTGTGCCAAAATACGTTTTTCAGTCTCAATATCTATCGTCAACGGCTGCGACGATGCCTGCTCAGTACGCGGTTTATCTACCATAGCAGGTGTTGGCTCTGGATCATTTCCAGCACCGATTTGCTGCAGCATGGCGTATAACATCACGCTGCCACCTATAATCATCCCAATGCCCAATAAGGCTTGTCTCGAAAAATTCATCCGTTTACGTCTCTTAGTTGGTAATAAGGCTGATTGGTCGGCGCAATGGCATTTGCCAGCCACCCGTTATCGCGATCAGTTGTCGAAAGTTATGCCGTTTTTATAAAAGTGCTTTGATTATAAAGCATATTTTTAACGCTGTCTGCTATCGCGCTGTTGCGAACATTAACGTTTAATCGTCTCTCTTTTAAGACAAATTATTGTACCTCAAGTGATGCAAGCGCTTCACCGATGGTATGAAAGGAGCCACAGACTACGATTAAGTCTTGCGGCTGACTGGCGCTTATCACCGCGTATGTTGCTTCTGATAAACCACTAAATTCATGGATATAAGGCTTATCAACATAAGCCGCTAAAATGTTCTGTAATTGCACAGTGCTAGCCGCACGGGGATAATCAATTTCTGCGACAAACCAGTCACTAATTGGCAAGTTAGCTTCAGTTAAACGCTGCACGACCTTATCAATAGCTTTATCCCCCAACATTGAGAATAACATTTTAATAGTCGCAGGTGCTGTGTTTGGTTGCCTGCTTAATTGCCGGTTCAATTGCCGATTTGATTGAGTGTTAAGATGTTGCTGCCACAATGGTAATAACTGCGCCAATAAAAACTCAACCCCTTGTTCATTATGCGCCACATCAAACAACCAATGCCGATCTTTAATCTCACGATAATCAAAGCGCCCTGCTAGCTTTACCGCTTGTAGCGCTTGCTCAATAGCAGAAATTTCAATGTTCAGCGGACTTGCCAGCACTGCTGATAGCGCATTGGCTGTATTCATCAGTGACAGCGCTGGGCGCGGTAGCTGTAGCGTGACAGATGCATTGCTATACTGCCACGTTTGCGCGTCAAACATGCGGTAGCTAAAGTCTTGCTGCGCTTGATAGCAGGTGACATTATGGGTATTGATAAGCTGCTGTACACTGTTAGGCATCTCAGTAGCACCATAAATTAAAGTCATATCATCACGTAAGATACCGGCCTTTTCAGCGCCAATATCCTCGACATTGTCACCCAGCCAATCGACATGATCGATACTGATATTAGTAATCACTGCCATATCAGGGTCAATAATATTAACCACATCTAAGCGTCCGCCAAGCCCCACTTCTAATACCCAAACATCACAGTCAGCTTCAGAGAATATGAGTAGCGCTGCCAGAGTGGTCATCTCAAAAAACGACAATGTTAACTCGCATTGTAGTCGAGCCGCTTCTACTTTAGTAAACGCTGCAATCAAAGTCTGGTCAGTAACCATCTCGCCATTAATACGTACACGCTCATTAAAACGACTTAGATGCGGTGATTGATATAGCGCAGTCTTATAACCTGCCGCTTGACATATCTCACTAATAACGGCTGTGGTCGAACCTTTACCATTAGTGCCTGCCACGGTGAATACATAAGCATCGTCTTTGGCCGACTGCACTACTCCTAAATACTCTGCGACTGGTAGTACTCGCGATAGCCCCATATCTATAGCTGAGACATGTATTTGCTGCATATAGTCCAGCCATTCGGTTAGGCTGGCTTCGCTATTAGGACTATCAGGGTTAATGAGGTTAGAAGTTAAAGATGCAGACATGGACGAAAACCTATGTTAAGGACTATGTTAGAAGACTTATTAAGAATATTGGAAATAGAAGAATAACTCAGTGTATATCAACCCTGCTTAAAACCAAAATAAAAAGCTGGAAACTAAAGACACAAAATTAAGAGCGAAAACTAAAATAAAAACTCAAGACAGCGACCTAAACCAACCATCAAAGCCTAAATTATGACCCTTAAAAATCATAACCTCTAAAAGTAAAAATAGCATTTACCGTCAAAATACGGTAAATGCTATTAAAGTCTTTGCTACATTAAAACCAATGGATCAAATATAGATTGGCAGAAACTTAGGCATCAACGTTCGGTTGACGGCATAATTTTGCCAACAGACGATAAATGGTATCAATCATCTGATGACGATGTACCACTTCATCCACTACACCATGCTCTAACAAGAACTCCGCGCGCTGGAACGGCTCTTCTAACGTCTCGCGAACGGTCTGCTCAATCACGCGCTTACCAGCAAAGCCAATCATTGCTTTGGGCTCTGCTAAATGGATATCGCCAAGCATGGCAAGAGAAGCAGTAACGCCGCCATAAACTGGATTGGTTAACACCACAATATAAGGCACGCCAGCAATTCTTAAGCGTTCAATAGCCGCACCAGTCCGTGCCATTTGCATCAACGACAATATGCCTTCCTGCATGCGCGCACCGCCGGATGCCGCAAAGCAAACCAATGGCACTCTATCCTTTAGCGCTTTTTCGGCTGCTTGCACAAAGCGATCGCCAACTACCGAACCCATTGAGCCGCCCATAAAGCGGAAGTCAAAAGCACAAGCGACCACATCAAGATTACGAAGCTTACCATGGAAGACTATCAGTGCTTCGGTCTCGCCAGTTTTGGTCTGTGCTTCAGTCATACGTTGCGGATACGGCTTACTATCTACGAACCCAAGCGGATCTTTGGCAGTAAATTCTTGTCCAAGCTCGCCGTCTACTTGATCTAAAAGCCAATTCAAACGCTCACGTGCAGTCATAGCCAAATGATGGTCACAATGCGGGCAGACATAGCAGTTAAAAATAAGCGCCGTATTAGTAATCATCGAATGACAGCTGGTGCATTCCGTTGACGGTTCGGTCTCTACTGCGGTCAGTGGTGCAGACAATTGCTGCTTAATACCCGGTACTGGGCGATTAAACCATGAGTGACCAGCGATATTACCATTCGCTGCAAGAGTAGCAGAGCTATCATTTTGAGTATCAGGTGTTGTTATAGTATCAGTCATATTATTCGCCATTATCGTCGGCTTATCGACAAGTTTGCTCATATACTTGTCGCTGAAAGTTAAATCAGGAGTTCAATCCAGTCATAACATGAGCCGTTATGAAGCACGCTTACCCGTAATTGTAACAATTTATACGTGATGTTAGTTTACACACGTAAACTAACTTTAGCAAAGTCATTCAATATTATCATCATAATTATTGATACAATTTAATAAAAGGTACTTCAATAAAGGGCACTTTCACAAAGAGCAGTCGACTCGACTATTAATACTCTATCACTGATAATAGTTCGCAAGCTTTCAAAGCCGCTGGTTTATTTTTATTAAACCGTTATCAGGCATAAATATTAATTTATGCGCTTAAACTGTCTAAGGCCTCACGTAACTCATCCATTTTTACCATAATTTGTTGCTGAGCCGCCGCAACCGCGATTGCATCATCAGCATCTACGTCAGCAAAATTCTGTACCAAGGCGCTACCAACAATAATACCATCTGCATGTGCGCCAATGGCTTTGGCAGATACACCATCACGAATACCAAAACCCACACACACAGGTAAGTCAGTTTGCGCTTTGATGGCTTGCACTTGGGTCGCCACATCATCGGTATCAAGCGTGGCTGAACCGGTCACACCTTTGAGCGACACGTAGTAAATATAGCCACCACAATGAGTCAGCACTTGCTGACGACGCTCAGCCAAAGTCGTTGGCGATAATAAGAAAATTTCATTCATCGAATGATCGGTTAGATGCTGGGTAAAGCTTCCGGCTTCTGCTGGCGGTAAATCGACCATCAAAATGCCATCTACTCCTGACTGCTCACATAAGGCGACAAAGTTATCATAGCCGATAATCTCAACTGGATTAAGATAACCCATTAGGATAATGGGCGTTTGAATATCTTGCTTGCGGAATTCTTCGACCATCTTCAGCGCACCACGGGTACTGGTACCTGCTGCTAGAGCACGTTCTGCGGCTAGTGCTACCGTTGGACCATCGGCCATAGGGTCTGAGAACGGCAAGCCAATTTCAATCATATCCGCGCCATGCTTAACTAAATCATGTAGCAAGCCTACAGTAGTTTGGGGATTGGGATCGCCTGCCATCACATAAGGAATCAAGGCTTTTTTGTTTTGGGTTTTTAAGGTATCAAAGGTGGTTTCAATTCGGGTCATAGTGGTCTCTTATAATTTTTAAATATTTCACGCAATTATCGGACTTTGAGCAGTTGCTAATCTTTGCACAGCGACTTTTTGGATGATCAGTAGCTAATAATTCACATAGTTAATAGTGATTATCAAATAGGGCAATCACTAATTATGCAATTACCCTATTTAAAATTACTACAGCTTATAGGACTCTAAAACTCAAGACCTTCCGCTTTCATAACAGAATGCAAATCTTTGTCGCCGCGACCAGACATATTAACAACGATAGTCTGGTCAGGAGTCATAGTTTTAGCAAGTTTAAGCGCATAAGCGACCGCATGAGCCGTTTCAAGCGCTGGGATAATACCTTCTTTACGGGTCGATTCATGGAAGCCAGCTAGCGCTTCTTTATCAGTACAACCGACATACTTAACACGCTTCATATCTTTTAAGAAGCTATGCTCAGGGCCAACACCTGGGTAATCAAGTCCAGCTGAGATAGAATGAGTTTCTTGAATCTGACCGTCATCATCAGCCATTAGATAAGTACGGTTGCCATGTAAGACCCCAATGCGTCCTGCCGCGAGTGGCGCTGAATGGCGACCGGTCTCGATACCATCACCAGTCGCTTCCACACCATACATTTCCACTTCAGTATCGTTTAGGAAGTCAAAGAATAGGCCAATAGCGTTAGAGCCACCACCAACACAAGCAACCAAGGCATCTGGTAATTTACCGGTTCTTTCTAAATGTTGAATACGGGTTTCTTTACCAATAATCGCCTGAAAGTCACGTACTAGCAGCGGATAAGGATGCGGACCTGCTACGGTACCGATAATATAATAAGTGCTGTCAACGTTAGTGACCCAATCACGCATGGCTTCGTTCATCGCGTCTTTAAGCGTACGTGAGCCAGAAGTCACTGGCACAACGGTTGCCCCTAGCAGACGCATACGATAGACGTTCATCTTCTGGCGCTCGACATCATCGGCACCCATATACACGATACATTCAAGACCTAAACGCGCGGCAATAGTCGCGGTAGCAACGCCATGCTGACCCGCGCCCGTCTCAGCAATAATACGTTTTTTACCACACATTTTAGCAAGTAATGCCTGCCCAATGGTGTTATTGACTTTATGCGCGCCCGTATGGTTTAGGTCTTCACGCTTAAAGTAAATTTGCGCACCGCCAACTTCATCGCTCAAGCGCTTAGCATGATAGAGCGGGGTTGGGCGACCAACATAATTAACCAAATCAGTATGATATTCTTCCCAAAATGCGGGATCGGTTTTTACTTTGGTATATAACGCTTCCAGCTCTTCTAACGCTGCCATCAAGGTTTCAGAGACAAAGCGTCCACCGTGTACCCCAAAATGCCCGCGAGCATCAGGATATTGGTTAAAGTCTTTAACATCTTTTGGATTGGTAAAGGTATTGATAGATTGTTCGGTAGCAGATGAAGCATCAGTTGCATTTTTGCTGTCGACATGACTCATGATAATTCCTACGATAAGTGGTGTTTTTTAATATAGATATGAGGAGGGCTAACATTTACAACAAACGGAATGAGAACCAAGTAGAGAAACGAATACTAGGCGGTGTTAAAGCTAAAAATGGGTAGTTTTGCCCTATTTAACTCAAACTGATATTTCCTTCACATCAGTTTTCTTCACACCAGTTTCCTTCACACTAAATGGTTTCAAGAATAGTGTCACTTTGCCATCGATCACGTTTGACCGCTTTCATAAAGGCACGCATCTTAGCGCTGTCTTTTTTGCCTTTATCATGCTCGATACCGCCACTGACATCGACGCCATAGATCGGTAGATCTGAAGTCGCCGCAATGTTTTGGGCATCAAGACCACCCGCCAAGATAACAGGTAAGGAGCTA
>JGI1221J15618_1080783_pt1 | contig 14322 bp, 6 predicted proteins | sample LakVidmifraction_4_FD_15618 | JGI IMG/M metagenome (IMG submission 15618) | reverse complement strand
GTGCGTTTCTGTCTGCTCCAGTTGGTGAAGCATATCCGCCACCCATAGATTCGTATTCTTGTGTTAATTCGCCCCGGCGCAAACGATCGGCTAAAGCAAGACCAAATTCTTCGACAAATTTAATTGGATTGCCTTGACTTGCTACCAATGCTTGTGGGAAATCTCGCGATACATTTCTGATTATAAAGAATGGATCAAGTGTTGTATATAATGCTTGAAGAAAACGTCTAACCATTATTACTGTTTGGATAGTCTTATCAAAGTTTGTTGTATCCATGTCCAATAACGCTTCAAGTAAAAACTGATCATATATTTCATAATGATAATTTTTTCCGTCTTCACCTTTGACACTTACAATATTAGTTTCTTTATCTATGGCCATAGGAATAAATTTCTTCGAAACATCATCTATGGTTTGATTTAATATATTATGTGATTCAAAACCTAAATTTTCTGCTGCTGTTAATGCTTCTATTATTTTACCTTTTTCTAGTAACCTTTTAACGATCGGTGAATCTTGTTGATTTGCAAATTCAACTAATAATTTAATCATTGCTTCATTTTTCTGATCTGTTATATCAACACTTTCCATAGTTTGTGCTGGGTTAACTTGATTGATCAAGAACCCTATTCCGTCAACTTCACCTTCTTCTGTTTTTAAAACGCCCGACTTTTTCATATCTTGATATTTGTTATGAATTGCCAACATAACCGCTCGTCTTTTCACAACAGTAACGTATCTGTCTGTTTCTATAATCATTGATTCTATTGGATTGAATGTGTCTTTCGCATTACCTTTTTTGCTCATACGTTTTGTTGGACTAAATTTATCAGTATACCCGCGTGATGACATTTGTCTTATTTCGTTATTAATGATTGTTACGTCATCTGTGCTTCTAAAAAGTGGTACATAGTGTGGATCAAGTTCTTTCATATGATCCCATACATCTTGTTCTAATAAACCAGTATCAACTATCCATGCTTGCGTGAATGCTTGCCACCACTCATAAAGTTCGTTTGATACTGTTATAAAATGCGGTTTCTCTTGTTCATAAGCGGCAACTTCCATTTCTATTGTTTCTATTGGAATATCATCACTATAAACCCTATGCTCTCGATTGTGTAAATCTATTGATCTCTTAGCCTTTAAATAGTTACTGAAATCTGCAAATTCTTTTTTGTTTATTCTGCTTATAATACTATTAAGAGATACACCAATCTTTTCACCTTGTGGATCTACTAAATAATTTTTTCTTATTGATTTAGCAATCATAGAAGAATCATTTGCGTGTTCTGCTAATAGATAAAAGTTTTCTACGTTCTTTAATTTTTTGTCTGTCATCTTTTCAATCAATCCCACTAAATCTTGAATTGGTTTTGATGTATCAAATAAGAAATTATAACCGGACTTTTTCCATTTAGCCACAGTACCGCTAAAATCATTTTTAACATCATTCCATACCGTGTTATCCATGTTAGATCGTATAGTTGAGAACATCTGCTCTCTAGGTGTGGAATCTATCCAGTTTAATATTTCGTCCCGGTGTCCATTTAACATATTTAAATCTTTATCGCTTAATGTTCTAATAAAGTCATCAGCAAATGCTGCACTAAAATCTAAAGCTGTCTTAGGCTTTGTCATATATAGTCTTACAAACTCTGCTATTGCTTCGCCGGCAAGTTCATCTGGTGAATAATTAACTGCAAGTTCTTTCGGTAATTTAGGAATCATCTCTTTTATAGTTGGTAAAAACTTTTCTTGTAAATTATATTTATGATCAAAATGATGACCTAATTCGTGCATAGTAATTCCTATATTGTTTTCAATTTTTTCTTCAATAACTTTTGGAAAAGGTTTGTAATGTGCTAAAGCTTTACTTCTATATCTCTTTGAAGTATTACCAACCTTAAAATCTCTCATGATATCTTTTGTGATCAGTTGTATTGATCTAAGCTTTTTATCTCTAAGTGGACCTGGTCTATATTCTGTCGGATACATGTTATTAATATCATAGTTACTTTTCATGCTTTGTGGTTTGCTGGGATCATAGTTCATTTTTTTAAATGTATCTTTCTTTCTGTCTTTATATTCATTTGCGTATACTTCGTTTATTGCTTCTTCAATAGCAATTTTATGCCCGCTAGTTATTTCAACCGACGGTCTGTTTCTATCGAAAAATTGCATATTCATAGCTTCGGTTATTACTTCCATTACAGAAGGCAATTCTCTTAATTTTGTGCCGCTGATATTTAATCTTACGGTTTTTTTCATTTCATCTTTTACTAAACTACTACCATTATAAAAAGATACTTGTATAGCGGATCCTAATCTTTTAGCAAGAAAGTTAAGACCGTCTGCTTTAATTCTTTGCGATTTAACTGGTAGTTCTGCTTTTAACATTTCTTGTATCTCACGATCTGTTTCTAAAGTGTCATATTCAACATTTCTTAATGTTAACATCAGACTTTGCTTATCTAATTTTTCAAATTTATATTTTATATCGTTGATCATAAATGCTTTATCTTTAAATCGATTTAATACTTCAAAAGAATCTGCCAATTCATCAATATAATTTTTATATGATTCTATATCCTTTTCTGGTAGCAATGGGATAGTAACATTATCATAGCCTAGTTTAGATATTCTATCCTGCGCACCTTTTAACCTTGTATTAGCAATATATTTTTTAGCAATGGTTAAATCTGCCCAATATTTATTATCATAAACTGTATAAGATCCGGTATCAGTATTTTTCAATTGAAGATCGCCGTTGACGTTACTATCCACAGTTCCTTCAAATACATATATATTATTATCTGTTGATCCACTTTCAAATACAGTACCTTCATCAAATCTAACAAACTGATCTTCTAATATATTCATACGCTTACTTTTTTTAATAATGTTATCGTAATGTTCTTTAATTGCTTTATAGTTAATGCGTTTGATACCGTCTTTTGCCGTTGTGGTATATTTTTCTTTAATCTGATCCAGGTACTCTTGATCAATACCAATAAAATCGTTAAACATTAATTTGTTTAATTCGCCAGGTGACGGTTTAATTGGTAGATAATCATCTCTTATTTGATCATAAGTCATACCTTCTTTACCACGCATAGGCATAATTACACCCAATACTTTCAATTTACCGGTTGTTAACATTTTTGGTGTTTCTACAATGGATATAGAATCAATAGCGCTTTTACCGCCCGCTAATGAATAACCTTCTTTTTCTACAAGGTAATCATAAAACTTATGATCAACATGATGTAAGCGTGTTTTATTATTCATTAAAACAATAACGTTTTTACCATTTTCTTCATAGATTCCTAAGGGTTCTAAAATGTCATATTCAGTGATCATTTTTTCTAAAATACGTTTACCCATTATAGTTTCTTTCATTTCTCTTGATTCAAGCACTTTTTTAGATTCATCTGTTAAGAGTTCGTTTGTTAAATAAATATATCCGTCGCTATATCCTTGATCATCTTTAGCGGAAGTGTCATTATCATTTAATATGTCCGTTTGTTCAAGATCTAAATAAGGATATTCATTCATGTTTATCATTTTGTCGCCTAGTTTGAAACTGGCCACTTCTTCAATTGTGATAGGATCAGTTGCTTTAGTCGTTTGCTCGATTTTCTTAATATGATTTCCAACGATCCTTTTAGCGCTTTCGACAGCTGCGCCGGTATTTTTTCTTTGCCATACTTCATTGGTTGGTGACCAACGCCACGCATGAGATTTTAATTCCCGGATAATTAAACTATCTGGTTTTCCAGGGAAGCTAATTTTTACACGTTTATTTGCAAAATCATTTTCAATGGTTGTTCCATCTTCAAATTTTGCTATTGTTTCTGGTGTTTTACTTTCTGTTTTGTCAGTTGCTTTTATTTTAGCTTCATCTACAAGATCCCACACACCATTACGGCTTGAAAAAATAATTGGCTTTGATTGATTTTCTTTAACGTAATCTAATACTGCTTTGACTACATCAATTTCGCCATTGTTGGCTAATGTTTCAATTTTGCCCCTTAATGAATTTCTAAATGCTGACTTGCTATAAGATGTGTCACCGTCTGCATGTAATTTCATGATGGCTAAAACTTTATCTGCTTCTTTAATATATTTATCAATTTGTTTCTGTGTTGCTAAATCGTCACTCATTTCGCCTAGTACTTGTTTCTTAATTCGATCGGCACTTTTATTTACAAAATCATCAAATTTTGTATAATTTAATTCAGAAGATTTTCTTCTCTTGTCTGCTTGCTTTTGATTGAAGTTTGCTCGACCGGCTATTGCAGGACTTACTACACCAGCTTTAGCATTTAAATAAGTGTTATATTTATCTAGTGCTTCTTTTGCAAATTCTTCTAATAGTTCATCTGCTTTAATTGTCATTTCGTCAGTTTCTGCAATAGACATTACTTCATTTTCGACTTGATTCATTATTGTAACAAAATCTTTTTGGTTTCTTTCTGCTGCATTATCTGGGCTAAAAGATATATTTCTGTTAGCGTCATAAGCAGTATTGAATGATACATGCTGGCCACGATACATTTTATTGTTATCAACAATATCTAAAGTGTTTTTAATGATACGGGCTTGTTTACCTGGTAATTGATCATCATATTGATCAAGTATAGTTTTTACAATTTCTTTAGTTAACATTTTGTCATCAATAAACTTTTGAAGTGTTTCTGTGTCGTGATCGAATATTGCTTCTGCTGTTATAGAATCAAAATCATCATTTGTGAGTTTATCAACAAATTTTTGTTTTTTGGACATATTATCATTTAAACTTTGATTTTTTTCACTTAGTGTTTTTGAGATCTTATCTACTTGATCACCGTCGAAAACTATATATTCATTAATAGCGACATCTGTTGTTGTCCAATTTTCGCGGATAATTCCGTCATACCCCAATTCTCTAGCAACTTCGTTTAGAAAAACTGTTTCGCCTTCACCTTTTAAAATATCTTTTAGTGATTTGCTGTATTCCATGAAACTTTTGAAAGTGTCTGTTTGCTTCAACGCTTTATCAGAAGGTCTTTCAACCATCGGGTTTTTCATTATTAACTGCGCGCCATAAATATAATCTGAATCTAAGTAATTAGCAATGGCTGGATCAGAAGTAAAATATATTCCTTCGCCATTTTGTGCGCCGCCAGATTTAAAACTATTAAAATCATTATTTGATCCGTGCCAAAACATCATTTTTATATCATCTTTTCTTACCAAGTAACCTTCTTCATTAACTCTTATAAATTCACCTTCAAAATTTATTCCTTCTGTTTTGATTTTTTTGTTTAAATTATTAGCAGGTTGTTCTTGTTTTGCTTCTTTTGCTTGATCATATTTTACAACTTGATCATGTTCGAACATATCTCTTAAAGTTTCGTTATAAGAGTTGCTTTTATTTAATATAATAACAACGCCATCATGTCCTTGATCAACAATGTATTTTTTTAAATTCTTAATTTCGGCAATTGCAATATCTACGTCATCAGACAAACTGAATTTTGGATAACGCCAGCCTACCTTTTCTTTTGTAAGTTCTCGCCATTGATCATCATTTTTTATAACTAATGGGTTATCAAGTTTTACTGTTTCTTTAGTTATATTATCACCATATTTACTAGCGTCTTTACCATTTGTTGCGTAGTAATTTCCATTTCCTAATATTGGATATTCTATTCTGCTATATATTTCAGAAGCGGTTTTACCTTTACCGTGGTATAATTCTAACTCTATATTTTTACCGGTTTCGGCTTTGTATATATCGCTTTTTAAACTTTTGTCTTTTGTTTCTAATGCTTTATCAATAACACTATCGGTAGGATCTTCTTTAACTTCTTTTGGTGTTTCTGTGGTTTTCTTCTTACTCTCTCGATCTTTAAGCATATTGTCGTATGATTCTTGGTTGAAAGCATATTGTCGCTTACCGTTCAGTTTTGAAGGCCCTTTTAATGATCCAGGGTTTAAAATATTATTTGATACTTTTATTGGATCAAAGGGTTTTCCACTAACTTCTTCACCAAAATCAAAGTATTTTATTTCAACTGGAATAGCTGAAAATTTATTCTTTATTGCTGCCCTAACTCTTTTGTTTCCTTCATTGATCCATGCGTTACCATTATGATCAACATTAATAAATACCGGGTTAGAATTATCGTACCCGTTCTTTTGCATGTCTTGCGCTATCTTCTCAACTCTTAAACCGTATTTATCTTTTGGATCATTGGCTCTTACATCTTCACCAGTCAATCCACCTTCTGTGTTTTCTAAAATATACTTCGGATCCATTTCTATATTTTTGTTATTAAAACCAGCGGTAGCAATTCCAGCATAAGGAAGTTTACCGTCGTTAGATTCTTTATTATATTTATCAATTTTATCTTGCTTGTATTCTTCTGTTGTATAATCTGTTTCATAATATTCAGCAAGATCAAGTTCTCTTGTTTTCTGACCAACTGTTTCAGAGTTTGAATCTGTGAAGTCAAGATCATGTTGATAATAAAAATTGTCAATGATATCTTCTGCTTCTGTTTCATCATATTCGTTATATATATTAGCAACAAAAGAATCTAATTCTTCTTGATTATAATTATTTTCTTTTAAGTCTTTTGCAATGTCAGCTAAGGTATGCGCCCCACCTTTATATTTATCGAATACAGTATTTATATCTGTCTTTGAGATATCTCTATTGCTTATAACGTTTCTATATCCTTTAACTTTTTTAGTATCAGCTTTATTGTTCTCATTTTCTAATTGTTGTTTACGTCCTAGTAATTCATTGTAACTGGCTATTTGTGATTTATGTCTACCTTTTTCTATTTCATCAATATGTGTGTTGATCCAATCTTCTTTGCTTTTAATTTGTTTGTTTATATAGTCTAAATCTAGTTGATCTAAAGATTCGTTGCTAAAAGAATTTGTTATACCACGTTTTAAATTTTTCTCAACTGAATCAATTTTATCTTGATCAATGTAATTTTTAGCATTGGCCGCTTTATATTTATCTTCAAGTCGTTTTAATTCAGATTCATGGATTCTTACTCTCATAATCTGATTCTCATAATCTTTTAAAGCTTTTATTTTTCCTTTTTCAGTTGTTGCATTTTCATATTCGTTTTTAAAAGTTCTCATATATTCTTTTGCTCTATCTATTCCTTTTATAATATCAACTTTTTTGTCCGGCATTATATAACCGTCTTTAAAATCTTTCATGTCTTTATTGACATTTATTTCTGATACATTTTCTTCTATACTTTTATTTGAGTCGAAAGTATCATCAAATCTATCATAAGGATCAAAATCTTTTGTTGGCTTTTTAATGTCTTTTTGTTTTATTTGTTTTTCTTTCATTTCCGGTTCATTTTTAATGGTTTCTAAACGTTTATAAACGCTATCCGCCCAATCTTTGATCTGTGAATTTGGTGCATTCATTCTTATTATGTTAATTGTTTGTCGCATTTCTGCCACTTTGCCCGGATCAGTACCTTCTTTTTCTGACTTGTCTATGATCGCGTCAACTTGAAGATCCATTTCATTTGTTCTTGATTTGTATTGATCGTACCCCATTTTAGATCCACCAGCTAATGGGCCAGTCAACATCATAATTGAAAATGTTTTAACAGATTGCGTGAACGTGTCCATTAATCTTGTAGCGTTTTCTTTAGTAAATGGGTTCTCACCAGTTCCTATGGCTGTACCACCAACAGTTACTGCTTCTTGCCCTAATTCTTGTATTGATTCAAAACCTACACTCTTAGCATATTGAAGTAATAACTTCACACCTTTGCTATTTAATTGATTTTTAAATAATGGGTTATTAACAATACCAATACTTTTACCTAAAGTTTTTACCCAATAACCAATTTGTGCTATTTCAATACCAGCGTTTAACATACCAACACCGTCAGATATTAGATCTGCTTTTTCTGGCTCAACGCCTGCTTCAATTAATTCCTGGTAACTTGATCCCTTTTCAACTTTATACATATATTCAGCTGACTTTCCGGCTGATCCTACTTTGTAACCGCCTACAAATGCCCCAGGTACTGTAAGTAATTCTTCTGGTGTTAATACTTGCGGGCCAGCTTGTCCAAGCGCTGCTGCTCCAATTCCTGCTGTAACACCACCCGCAACACCACCTTTTACACCTGCTTTTAAAGCGCCTAATTGAGTTGGTAACATTTGCGCTGTTCCGCCTAAACCTTGTTTTACATAATTTTTGTCATTCTCTATTACTTGCGGATATTTATCATAAAATTCTGCTATCTTAACACCGACTTGATCTGCTATATTTTCTTTTCCCTTAGCTTTCTTAGCCCATTCTTTACCGGAAAGATCTTGTAATTTTCCTAAATGCCAATTAGCTTTCATGAAGTCAGCTTGATTATCCATATCATAATTAGCCGGAACATATAATATATCCATTTTTTCGTTCATTTCCAACTTTTGCTTTGGTTGATCGCTATAACCGGTTAATTGTCTTTTTAACTCACTATTAAATTCTTTAGCAGAATCTTTTACTCTTTGATATGGTGCTTGTGTATATTTCGGTTGTATCTGTGTTTTACCTAAATCAAACTTTTCAGTTAATGGTTTAGCAACTGGCTTATAATTGTATTCATTTTCTATCTGTTTGATTGATCTAGTTGTTGAACCGTTAGAAAATGCTTTAAGATCTTTGTCGTAATTCCAATCTTTGTTCTTCGAAGTAAAGTCTTGTACCGCAGGTTTAGAAGCAAAACTTTTATATTCTGCTTTTTCACGCTCTTTTCTCTGATCAATAGAAGTATTTACTCTACTATTTGCTTTTTCTGTGTAAGCGTTTTTGTTTAATTTTTGACTTTCTGATCTAGACAATTTGAAGCCGCGTTCTTGTTTTAGTTCTTCAAAACTGTTATAAGTTGTTTTCTTTTTTCTGTTTTCTCTTTCTTTTTTTCTCGCTTTTTTAAATTCATCAAAACTGTTATACATAGGCATTTAGAATATCCTCCTTTTTTATCTTGTAATTTCACTCATAAAATCTTTTATTGCGTCTGCGTCAGCCGGTAGCATTCTTTCTAATTCTTTTAATTCTGAATTGGTGTAAATTTTTGCATTTTCAACTAACCAATTTAATGGATCATTTGCTGACATCATATCATGAAAGCCAATAGACACTTGATTTCCTTCTGGTTCTTCTTCCGCTTCCATTGCTAATGAAGGGAATCTATTAATTACTTCTCTTAATCCTTCGTCTGATATATCGCCAGTTTCATTTAAACCTTCTAAATAATTTTGGACTTCACTTTCTGACTTACCCGACTCTAATTGTTGTGCTGCATAATTTAAATAATCTTTTACTTCACTACTTGTTTTAGAGTCTTCTCGACTCGCTCTGCTACTCGCCGCGTTAGCTTCTGATATATTTATTTGTCTATTTTGATAAGCGTTTGATATTGCGTCTTGTTGCTTACTATAATCAAATTGTTTTAACCAGTTAGCGTCGTTGATCTGATCTCTGGTAACATTATAATCAAATTCTGTATTCCACCTTTCGGCTGCTGCTTCTGCTTCTTTTGATTGGAAGTCGAAGTTTCGATCTGACTCCATAACATCACGGTTATAATTTCTGTCGCCTTCTAATACACCACGATCAAAGTTACGGTCATCTGAAAATCTATTATATTTGTTATTACTAGCACTCATTAAAGAGTTTAATGCTTGTGCGTCTTGATTACCTTCGTTCATGTATCTTTGATAAGCTGCTTGTTCTAATGCTGGGATCTTTTCCATTAAGCCTTCATCAAATCTGCTTTTTGCTTGTGCTGCTGTTGATTCGCTCCATGAATTAGTACGGCCACCAGTCATTTGACTTGCTGCACCCATTACATCTTCCATGGCTCGATCACCTTTAATGTCGTATGATTTTTCAAGTGCTTTGTAACTATCATCATTTTCATGATTGTATTCAAAATCTTCCCTATTTAATATTGAATCAAGATATCTGTCTATTTTATCTGCGTACGGATCTTCAAAGTTGCTATCTTCAAACCCCCCCGTCACATCTACTGGATCTTTATTTATTTCTTCTTCAACTCTCAATGATGTTAAACCGGAACGACTAGCATAATTATCTATTGCTGATTTAACGTCATCTTTGTTGCCGTAACTACTGCCATCAGTTATATTTTCGTTGGATACGTCCATTAAACGGCCACCATTAATATTTATAGCCCCACCTTTTTCATCACCATGATTTTGATCCCAACCAATCATATTATTACTCATACCATAATTTTTTCCACCGTATTCGTTAATATAATCTCTTATTTTAACTAAATCTTTATCATCTTTTAAAGTTGTTGGATCTTTAGCCATTATTTCTCACCTTCTTTCTCTGTCATTGGTTTAGAAGTTTCATCTTGCGCTGAATTTAAAGCATTGGTTATAATTGTTAACGCTACTGCTTCTGATCTGCCTTTTAATTCAACTCTATCTAAGAAGTTATTCAAATTTTGAATGTCTTGTTTTTGAAGTTTTACTATCATATATCCCCCTTTTATTAATATATTACACCAGTTGAAAAGTTTATTCCACCAACTGACGAACCCGAAGAATTTTTAAAATTCAATGAATCACCATCTCTTACGCCAAAATATACTAATTCATTATCAACCCTAAGTCCGTCACAAGATATATCATCACAAGAAATGTCGTCGCATTGTATATCTTCGCCTTCCATTAATAAATTTCCAGATAATATAATTGGATTTTTTATTCTTACTGGATCACCCGCACTAGCACAACCTATTTCTACACCATATGATCCGCCTTTAATATATCCAGCTTCGTTTGAATAATATCTGAATGATATTTTTGAATCGGAACCGTCACCTAAAATTAAGTCATCATTAACATTTGTCAAACCGTTCATTGTGGTTACACCGTTTAAATTAATTTTATTTGCACTTATATCAATAGTTGTTGCTGATTGATTTATTAGTGAAGCAATAGTATTCCCATCATAGTCAGTTTTTTCTACTCTTAAATTTATATTATCTGCATTTTGGGTAATACTACTTGCATTGTCGTTTACATCACTCACAACGCTTGTTATGGCGTTTGAATTTACAACAATGCTTGCTGCATTTCCCAATACGTCGCTTACAATACTTGTTATAGCGTCAGCATTTTGAGTAATACTAGAAGCATTTCCGGATACATCACTTACAATGCTTGTTATAGCGTCTGAATTTATGACAATGCTTGCCGTATTTCCGGACACATCACCTGCTACTAAAGATATTTCTTCTGCGTTTTGTGTTATATTTGTAAAATTGCCGTCAATATCTTCCACTAATGAATTTATTATTGGTACATTATTACCGTCAAGATTCATTAATATAAATTCTAATTCTTTTTTATATCTATACATAAGATCAACCAGTTCTTCTATTGTTGCCCCTTCATTTGGGGAAGGTATTCTAACATCAGACATTTATTCTACCCCCTAAATCAAAAGTTCTTCTAATGTTTTTAAGGGTAAATTCGCCATTGCCAGTAATTTTAAATTGAAAAGAATTACAATTGCTTAAATTGATTGGTATTCTAAAATGTCTTTGTTTAGCGTCAGTCATTGATTTTATTAATTCATATGGCAAATTATCTTTTTTAATATATAAAATAGCCGTTGATCCATATTCCAATTCAATATTAATTAGTAATTCTCTGTATGTTTTGTTTTCAAAAATAAGTTGATCAAATTCGTTTGATTCTATTTCCCAACTTACTATTTCGCTTCCACTATTAAATTGTAATATTTTATTATCTGCCGTTAGTGCATAAAGGATACCGTCTAATTTAGCAAAGTGTGTCACTTGAAGATCATCTTCTTTATACCATTCTTTATAGCGGGCGTCATATACAAATAAACTATAATCTGTTCCATTATAAAGGCTAACATAATATTTCCCGTCACTTGTAGCAGCAACGCCACCTTCATAGGATACATCAACTTCATTACTGATCTTTCTAGGAAGTCCACCGGAATAACTATATATACCATCTTGACTCATAAACATCAATATACCGTCAAGTTCTGCTGCTGTTCTTGCGTCAACACAACCAGTCTTTAAAGCTTCCGGTATTGTATAATTAGAAGGCATATTACCATATAATTCGTGAATATCGTCATATTTAAACATTGTTACATGATCTTGAAATGTTACCAATCCTATGAAGTCCCCTTGTGTCGCTACATCTGCTGCATATGAATCTGTGTTGACTCCCTGGAAAGAATCCCATGTCTTAAAATCACCTTGTTTAGAAGCAATTAATTGATTACCACTAACTGCAAACATTCTATTATCATTTACTGTTGCATAATTGATAGCATAACCACTTGTGAAAGATCCCCAGGTGTCATTTACTTTGTCATAATAAACTTCGTCCGGGAATATCACAATAAAATTATTCATTTCTACTATTGATGTCGGATCATTGGTTAAAGTACCTTTTGATATTCCACCATAATAAAAATTTAAACCGTCTACCCAACATAATACATTAGAAGCAAATAAATATTTTCCAGCTGTTAAAGCTTCTATTTGCTCCCTGGGCGGTCTTTGAGTTATGAAAGGATATTCATTGCTTGATATGTTTAACATGTCTAGTAATTGTTTCTCGTTGTGATTTTCGGTATTGTTGAACCCGGCTAATGCTATAATATCACTTTGAGTTCTTGCTGCCTTGTATCTAGCTTTTGACCTTCTCATAAAACACCCCCTACCATATATTAATCATTTTATTTGATTTCTTATTAAGTGGTTCTGATCTGATTGTTTCTAGTTTAAATGCTTCCAATACATCATTGTATTGATCTATAAAGTTATTATATGCCAGGAAGTCTTTATTATAAAAGTTAACTTTGGCCATAGCATATAGATGATACATTTCGTCAAACGGTGATTCTAAAAATAATACTCGATCCTTGTCAGTATCAAAATCAAGTTTATCTTGCTTCACTTTATAAACAACCTTGACATCTTCTGAATCGGAATCATTTGTTACTACTGGGAATATTTGAAAAACACCATTCTCTGATAATCTGTACCCCGGAAGATCTTCATCATGACTTAAACCAACTTTAGGAATATAAACATTATTAATAAATACACTATTTATATTGTTATAATCAATTGTGATGGGAAGATCATATTCTGATTGATCTGTTAATCTGCTAAACAGATAATACTTAGTCGGTTTTACAACTAATTTAAGGATCATCATTTCAACATCATTGATAAATGACGTTATCCGTTCATCAGAATAAGTACTCGGTTCTAATTCGCTTACGGTATTTATGACTTCTTGTAATTTCATATTACACCCCTTTCATAATCATTAAACCACGTTCCAACCAGCCGGATATGCTGTCGGTGAGTAAGTATTTGCGTCAATGGTACTTTCATATACAGAACCTTCAAATTCTACCTTATCGTCAATATCATAAGCGTCATGCGAACCCGTTGGTTGAACCCAAATAGGTATAACATTTGCTGGTTGTATCTTAGTAAAAAGTGATTGTGATATATTTGGTGTCCAATCTGATTGTGTGGTGTGTGATTGTATAACTCTGTATAATTCATCATTGTATTTAAGAACATCATCAATTTCTAACACTTTACCTATTTCCCAACTAGGATATATATTAACAAATTCTATTAGTTTCTCATCTGTTAATGTGCTTTGTTTAACTAATTTTCGTGTTGCATTTAAATTAGCTTCTAATTTCTTATCAATTATTTCTACAACTTCTTCCGTTTCCGAATTCTTAATACTTATAATTCTTATATATTCATCTTTTGCATAAACTACTTCGTCATACTCGAATATGATTTGAATATTGCCATTTTCTTCAACTTTTTCTGTTTCGACAATATTATTTCTTATTAATACTCTTTCGCCTAATATTTTAATATTATCTGGTTTAATAGTTGACTGTACTTTCATTTTTTATCATCTCCCTATGGTATTTTTCTAAGTATTGTTCCACCTCTATTTTAGTGTATTTTTAAAAATCCAATCTTCGCATAAGCTACCAAATGGACATGTTTGATTCTCTTTATGTTTTGGCAAGAGCCAAGGTTATTATAAATTATCTAATTTTAATACAGTAAGTGTGTGTCGATATTACGATTAGAATTAGTAACGGAATTATTACAATTAGTAGTAAAAGTGTCACCAATAGAGGAATTATTCCAATTCCTGTCAGATTGTAAAAAAATACATTTAATTTATTAAAATTAGATAATGTATAATAACCT
>JGI1221J15618_1146158_pt1 | contig 14656 bp, 10 predicted proteins | sample LakVidmifraction_4_FD_15618 | JGI IMG/M metagenome (IMG submission 15618) | reverse complement strand
ACATATATATATATATAAATAATTTATATAACAATATATATAAATATTTATATATAATAAATTTAAACTAATTAATTTTACCCTCTGAAATTTCAAAAGAGGGTAAAATTAATAAGAACCTTAAAATTTACTAGAAAAGTTTGATTCTAGCTTAAGTCTTTGTATTTAAAATTTTATACATGTAAATTTAGGCAGTATTTTATATTATAAAAATATTTATATGATATAAAATTTATATTTATAATAGGATAAAGTTGTGCCAGCATCTGCGGTTAGACAAAATATTTAAATTAAGAATTTTTGGTTAAATTTATTTTTATATAATAGAAATTAATTTATTTTATTATTGTTTAGTGAAATGATTTTATTTAGAATGTTGATTTTTAATAAATAATAAAAAGAAAAATTAAACTAGGATTAGATACCCTATTATTTCTTTAATATATTCTAAAGTAATAAATTTATTTTTGAAACTTAAAGAATTTGGCGGTAGTTTAATCTTTCCAGAGGAACTTGTTCTGTAATCGATATTACACGATATATTTTACCTTATTTTATTTTATATACCGTTGTTTTAAAAATTAAATGAATATTTTGTTTTTAATTTTTTATAAAAATAATTCAAATCAAGGTTTAGATTATAATAAGGAAGAAATGGGTTACATTATAATTTTATGCTTAAAGAGTTGGATTTGGGAGTAATTTAATTAATTAATTTATTTGAATAAAGCTCTGAGCTATGTACACATCGCCCGTCGCTCTAATTATGAAATTAGATAAGTCGTAACAAAGTAGATATTCCGGAAGGAGTGTCTTGTCTAAACGGAGCTTGAAGTTAAGCTATTCATTTACATTGAAAGGATCCTATTCGAAAAGGTGTTTAGATTAAATTTTTAATATTTAAATTAAAGTAATTAAATTTTTAGTAAAAAAAAGAAATATTTAATTTAGAGTAACTGAAAGGGGGCGGTGAAATAATTTAAAAAATTTTTATTTTTATTAAATAATTAATTACTTTTTGTATCACGGCTTATTTAAATATAAAAGTATTTTATTTTCCCGAATATGAAAGATTTAGATTAATTATTATTAATTGTGGAAATATTTAAATAAATTTATTTTAGGGCTGAAAAAGTTTCGATTTCATGGATTTCTGGTTTTTTAAAATTTAAATTTAATCGAAATATTTTAATTTAAAATACTCGTTAATAAAAGCTAAGGGGAAGATCTTTTAGTTTAATAATTCATAAATGAAAATTTAATTTTTAAGTTTCTAAGGCTTAATATTAGCTTAAAGTGAGTTATATTTTAGTTTTAAGTTTTTAAATTTATTTTTCGTTTTGTTATTTTTAAAATTGAAAATTAAACTTTTATATTTAAAATTTAATAATAGGATTATTAGTTTTCTTAAATTTTTATTTACTTTAAAAGATCTAAATTAATAACTCGACAAAATATTTTAGGGCTGTTTAACAAAAACATTTCTTTTTGTTAATTTAAAAAGTAAAACCTGCCCACTGATTTATTAAAGGGCCGCGGTATTTTGACCGTGCTAAGGTAGCATAATCATTAGTCTCTTAATTAGGGAATAGAATGAATGGTTAAACCTAGAATAATTTTTTTATTTAGAAAAAGCGAATTTTAAATTAAAGTGAAAATGCTTTATTAAAGAAATAAGACGATAAGACCCTATAGAGCTTAATGCTAAATTTTAATTAATTTTTGGGGGAAAAATTAATTAAAATAAATGTGTTTAGTTGGGGCAATTTTAGAATAATAAAAACTTCTAAAAATTTAAAGTAATCTTATAATATAAAAAGTAAAAAGTTACCTTAGGGATAACAGCGTAATGATTTTTTAGAGTTCTTATCGACAAAATTGTTTGCGACCTCGATGTTGAATTAAAATTTCTTTCAAGAGCAGTATTTTTATTAGAAAGTCTGTTCGACTATTAAATTTTTACATGATTTGAGTTCAAATCGGTGTGAGCCAGGTTGGTTTCTATCTTTTTTAATTAAAAATTCTTTCTAGTACGAAAGGACCGTTTGAGTTAAAATTTTTGCACTAAATTGGCAGACTAGTGCTTTTGGCTTAGAATCAAACTATAAAATTAACTATTTTATTTAGTAATATTTTATTTATTAGAATTTTTAAGTTTTTTTTTGAGTTATTTAATTCTTTTAGTAGGTGTGTTAGTTAGAGTTGCTTTTATAGTTTTATTTGAGCGAAAAATCTTAGGATATATTCAAATTCGTAAAGGTCCTAATAAAGTAGGGTACACTGGAATTCTTCAGTCCTTTGGTGATGCAATTAAATTGTTTATCAAGGAACAATATACACCTATTACTTCAAATTTTATTATTTACTATTTTTCTCCTGTTTTTTCTCTTTTTATTATATTACTTTTATGATCTCTTATTCCTTTTAATTCTTTGTTATTAAATTATGGTTTTGGGGGTTTATTTTTTTTTTGTTGTACTAGATTTGGTGTCTATACTTTAATAGGAAGAGGTTGATCTTCTAATTCTAATTACGCATTATTAGGAGCAATACGTGGTGTTGCTCAAACTATTTCTTACGAAGTAAGAATAGCTTTAATTTTTCTTTCTTTAGTTTTTTTAGTAGGGCAATATTCTTTGTTTTCCATTTTGGAAAATCAGAATAGATTATGGTTTATATTTCTTATATTACCTATTTACTTATGCTGGATTATTTCGTGTCTAGCAGAAACTAACCGGACTCCTTTTGATTTCGCTGAAGGAGAATCCGAGTTAGTTTCTGGTTTTAATATTGAGTACGGTAGAGGAGGTTTTGCTTTATTATTTTTGGCGGAATACGGAAGAATCATTTTTATAAGATATTTTCTTGTTATTTTATTTATAGGAGGGGGATTTGGTTTTTTGAGATTTAATTTTTTAGGGTGTTTTTTTTGTTATTGATTTATTTGAGTTCGAGGGACTCTACCTCGTTTTCGTTACGATAAACTTATATATTTAGCTTGAAAATCCTTTCTACCTGCTTCATTATATTTCTTATTTTTTTTTTTATTTGTAAGATTAATTTTTCTTTCTTAGAATTTGAAATTTTTAACGTAAAATTATTAAGAGAGTTAAACTCTTTTAGGCTGCTTTCAAGGCAGCTGCTTAAACGTTCAGCCAAATAATTAACTTAAAGTTTTATCTCACCATGTGAGGATTATTGGATTAATAATAAAATATAAAAAATAAAGTACAGTCAGAATTTGACCTACAATAATATAAGGGTCTTCAGCAGGTCGTGCTCCAATTCATGTTAAAAGAATTACTGTATTTACTATCACTCAGAATGAGAATTGCGAAATAGGATAAAATTGATTACCTCGAGTTTTTGTATTTTGTGAAAAAGGAAGAATAAATAGGATTATAATTGATGCTACTAAAGCAATAGCTCCTCCTAATTTATTAGGAATAGACCGAAGAATAGCGTAAGCGAATAAAAAGTATCATTCAGGTTGAATATGAACAGGTGTAACTAATGGGTTTGCTGGAATAAAATTTTCCACATCTCCTAAAAGAAAAGGATTAGTTAATACTAGTATAAATAAAGCTCACAACATAACTATAAAACCGAATAAATCTTTAATTGAGAAGTAAGGATGAAAGGGAATTTTATTTGAATTAGAATTTATTCCAGTTGGATTATTAGAACCTGTTTGATGAAGGAATAAAAGATGAACTCCTGATAATCCTGCAATTACAAATGGAAGAAGAAAGTGGAAAGTAAAAAATCGTGTAAGTGTAGCGTTATCTACTGCAAACCCCCCTCAGATTCATTGAACTAGTGTTTGCCCTAAGTATGGAATAGCAGAAAGAAGATTAGTAATAACTGTAGCTGCTCAAAATGACATTTGCCCTCAAATTAAAACGTATCCTATGAAAGCTGTTGCTATAACTGCTAATAAAATAATTACTCCTACTGATCATGTGTGTATATAAAAATATGAAGAATAATATATTCCTCGTCCTACATGAAGATAAAGACAAATAAAGAAAAATGAGGCTCCGTTAGCATGGATCGCTCGAAGAAGCCACCCATAGTTTACATCTCGTGAAATATGAGCAACTCTGTCAAAAGCTAAAGATACATGTCCTGTATAATGTATAGCTAGAAATAGTCCTGTTAAAATTTGTGTAATAAGACATACACCTAAAAGAGAACCAAAATTTCATCAGGCAGAGATGTTTACAGGGGCAGGAAGATCTACTAAAGCATTGTTAGCAATTTTAATTAAAGGATGAATTTTACGTAAATTTAACATTATTAGATAAAGTTTCGTAGAGGTCCTTCATATTTTGAAGAAATTTTTACTGCAACAATAAGAGTAAAAAGTAAATATGTTATAATTAATCTAATTAAGATTATTACTTCTTTTGAGAAAATCATTAAAGTTTGATCTGTAAGATTAAAATTTAATGTTTCGAAAATTTTATTGAAGAATCTTGAAGAAAAAATGATAAAAAAAATAAAAAATAGAATTGAAAAAATAAAAATTATTTCTTCAATATTTATTTCAAATTTTTCATTAGAAGCTAAACTTACAACATATACAAATAACACTATAAGTCCTCCTAAAAAAATTAAAAACAAAATAAAAGAAAATCATCTTGTTTTTATTAAAGTTCAAATTAAAAGACATATAATTAAAGTTTGGATTAAAATTACGATTAAAATTATCACAGGATTAGAAGAAATAATAATTATTATTCTTAAGAATATAGATATAAAAGTCAATATTATAATAACAGAGTTTAGTTTATTTAAAACATTAACTTTGGAAGTTAAAAATAATTTTTAGTTTTCTCTGAAGTTTTTATAAAATATTTAATTTTTAGTTTACAAGACTAATGTTTTAATTTAAACTATAAAAACTTATAAATTTAAATATTTTAGTATTTTTTGGTTTATTTTGCGGTTTTTGAATTTATTGCTCAACTCGAGAGCATTTTTTATCTACTCTTTTAAGATTAGAATTTATGGTATTAATAATTTTTATTTTCATATTTATTGTTTTTAACTTTAGAGTTTTTTATTATTCTTTAGTTTATTTGATTATAACAGCCTGTGAGGGTGCTTTAGGTTTATCAATTTTAGTAATTCTAAGTCGTTCTATAGGAGGTGATTATTTTAAAACTTTTAATATATTAATTAATTATGATAAAATTTATTTTTGTTCTTTTATTTTCTTCTTTTATGTTATTAAAGTGGGAGTTTTTTTTCTGAATAGTAAACGGAGTATTATCAATTTTAGGTTTGTTACTTTTTTTCTATAGATTAAATTTTGTAAGTTTTACTATATATTCTTCTTCTTTAGGGGGGGATATAATCACTTACAGACTAGTGGTTTTAAGACTCTGAGTTTCTTTATTAATGATTTATTCAAGATCAGGAATTTATATTTCAAAGATATATAATTCAAGTTTTGTTGCTACAGTTTTAATTTTATGTATAATTTTGTTTATTACTTTTTCTTGTAATAATTTGTTAATATTTTATTTTTATTTTGAAGCTTCGTTAATTCCTACAATATTTATTATTTTAGGGTGAGGTTACCAACCTGAACGTTTACAGGCAGGAATTTATTTTTTGTTCTATACTTTAACTGCTTCTTTACCTTTACTTTTAATTTTAATTTATTTGAGATTTTTTTCAGGTGGTTTAGATATTTTTAATTGAGAGGGTTTAAAGTTTATAAATTATAATTTTTATTTTTTTATTTTTTTATTATTGGCCTTTTTAGTAAAAATACCTATATTTTTTACTCATTTATGGTTACCTAAAGCTCATGTTGAAGCTCCGGTTTCTGGATCAATAATTCTAGCAGGAATTTTATTAAAGTTAGGAGGATATGGATTTTATCGAGTTATTCCTTTATGTCAAGGAGGTTTAAAAATTTATGGGGGTTATTTTTTTGGTTTAAGAGTTTTAGGTATATTATATGTAGGTTTAATTTGTTGTCGTTTAAATGATTTAAAAGCTTTAGTTGCTTACTCTTCAGTAGCTCATATAGCTTTAGTTATTTGTGGAATTTTTAGAAGTTATTTTTGAGGTTACACGGGAGGCTTAATTATAATAATTAGCCATGGTTTAGCTTCTTCCGGATTATTTTGTATTGTAAATATATATTATGAACGAAGAGGAAGACGAAGAATTTATTTAAATAAGGGTTTAATTCTTATTCTTCCAATTATAAGTTTTATAATTTTTATATTAAGAGCAGCAAATATAGCTGCACCTCCTACATTAAATTTACTTTCAGAAATTTTTTTAATAAGAAGAATACTTAAGTTTGATAAGTTAATACTTTTATTTTTTCCTATCGGTTCTTATTTAGGAGCTGTTTTTACTTTATTTATATTTTCTTTTTCTCAACATGGAAAAAGTTATATTGGAAATTATTCTTTTATTTTTCCTTCATTCCGTGAGCTTCATATTTTAATGTTACATATTCTTCCAGTAAATTTTTTAATTTTAAAACCAGAATTTTTTCTTTTAATAAGTTAACTCAAATAGTTTAAGTTTAAAAATTTAAAGTTGTGGTCTTTAAGATAGGGTTTCTTTTGAGTAATTTTAAATTTGCGTTTAGTTACTTTTTATTTAGGTTTTATATTATTTTTATTTTCTTTAATAAGATTAATTTATGGATTAAATTTTTATTTTTCTTCTGAAGTTATTTTCTTGGAATGAGAAGTTTTTTTTGTTTCTAGAATACAAATTATTATAACTATTTTATTGGATTGAATAAGATTAACTTTTATAGGATTTGTAATATTAATTTCTTCTATAGTTTTAATTTATAGAACAAGATATATAGAAGGAGATAAATTTATTTATCGTTTTATTATATTAGTTTTTTTATTTGTTTTATCTATACTATTATTAATTATTAGTCCTAATTTAATTAGAATCCTTTTAGGATGAGACGGTTTAGGTTTAGTTTCTTATTGTTTAGTTATTTATTATCAAAATGTAAAATCTGCTAATGCAGGAATATTAACAATTTTATCAAATCGAGTAGGAGATGTAGCTATTCTTTTAAGAATCGCTTGACTAGCAAATTTTGGAACCTGAAATTTTTATTTTTTACAATTAATTTATGAAAAAAGAGATTTGTATTTTGTGTTAATTATAGTAATTTTAGCCGGAATAACTAAAAGAGCCCAAATTCCATTTTCTGCGTGACTTCCAGCTGCTATAGCAGCTCCTACTCCTGTTTCAGCTTTAGTTCATTCTTCAACTTTAGTTACTGCAGGAGTTTATTTATTAATTCGATTTCATTATTTATTGACAGTAAATAATTTTTTATTTTTTATTGGTACTTTAACTATGTTTATATCAGGTTTAGGGGCTAATTTTGAAACCGATTTAAAAAAAATTATTGCTTTATCTACCTTAAGTCAATTAGGAGTTATAATAATAACGCTTTCTCTTGGGTTTTTTGAACTTTCTTTTTTTCATTTATTAAGTCATGCTTTATTTAAGTCTTTACTTTTTTTATGCGCAGGAGTTTTTATTCACAGAGTAAGAGATATTCAAGATATTCGTTTTTTAGGAGGTTTGGAGAATGGATGTCCTGTAAGTTCTTTTTATTTTACTGCTTGTTCTTTATCTTTGTGTGGTTTTCCTTTCATATCAGGTTTTTATTCTAAGGATTCTATTTTAGAAAATTTTATACTTTTAAGAGATAATTTTTTTATATTAATAGTTGTAATTGTAGGGACTATTTTTACTGTTACTTATTCTGTTCGTTTAGGATATTATTTATTTTTTAAAAATTTAGGGGTAAAAAGAATTATACATATAGAAGAACATGATGTTATGATTTTTCCTATAACTTTACTTTTTGTTTTAGCAATTAGAGCAGGAAGATTTATATCTTGAGTATACTTTCCTTGTTATTTTATTTATTTACCTTCTTTATTTAAAATGATAATTCTAGTTTGTGTTTTTATTTTTAGAATAATAATTTATGAAAATATATATTATGTAAGTTTTAATAGATTTTCTTTATTCAATAAATGAGTGCATTATATAGGTTCTATGTGATTTATACCCTTTTTATCAACAATTTTTTTTATACCTATTTTAAATTTAGGAAAAATTCTTATTAAATTTATAGACCAAGGTTGGGTTGAGTATCTAGGGGGGCAAGGTTTTAACAAAAATGCTTCATTAATTTCTGTAAAAATAGATTATTTTTATTTATTAAATTTAAAATCTTATTTATTAGGCTTTTTTATATTTTTGATTTTTATAATTATTTATTTTTAAATTTAAATAGCTCAAAAAGAGCACAGCTCTGAAGAAGCTGAGGTAGAATATTTTTCTTTTAAGTAATTCTTTGGCTTTTAGCCAATTTTACAATGAAAATGTAATGTTTTATTTAAACTAAAAGAAAAGGGAAAATAACGGATTTTAACCGCTAAAAAATTAAGTTAGCAGCTTATTTTTGGACTTCTTTTCTCATTAAACGGAGTATTTCTCTAAGTATCATTAACAGTGATAAATCGCTTAATTTGATTTCGTTTAAAAGATAAGGGTTTAAAACCTAAATTTCAGGTCGAAACTGAATACAACAAATTGTTTCTTATCTAAGAAAAGTCTAGTAGACACCTTCTGAATGCAACCCAGATGTTATAATTAACTATAATCCTATCGGTCTCATTCTAATGCTCCTTCGTTTCATTCATGAAATAGCCCTAAAATTAAAATAAGAAAAAAAAATGCGGTGATAGATGAAATAAGAATAAAATTTAGTTGCGTTAAAAAAATTGGAATAGGAAGAATTAGGGTAATTTCAACATCAAAAATTAAAAAAATTAATGCTACTAAATAAAATCGAAGAGAAAACGGAATTCGTGCAGAACTTTTAGGGTCAAATCCACACTCAAAAGGTGAAGGTTTTTCACGGTCAAAGAAGGATTTTTTTGCAATTGTTGAATTTAGAAGAATTAAAATAACAGATAAAGCTAGAGATAAAATTGTAATTAAAAAAATTACATTTTCCAAAAATTGGTCCTTTTGATTGGAAGTCAAATATACTTATATAATAAAAATGTATCTACCTCATCAATAAATTGTTATATAAAGAAATAATCATACTACATCTACAAAATGTCAATATCAAGCAGCTGCTTCAAATCCGAAATGATGCCCCATAGAAAAGTGACATCTTAAATGTCGGAATAAACATGTTAATAGAAATGTTGTTCCAATAATAACATGAAGTCCGTGAAATCCTGTAGCAACAAAGAATGTAGATCCATAAGTTGAGTCAGCTAAAGAAAAACTTGCTTCTCAATATTCTATAGCTTGAAGACATGTAAAATAAATCCCTAAAATTACTGTAAGTAATAATCCTTGTGTAGCTTGAGTGAATTTTCTTTCTATTAATCCATGATGGGCTCATGTTACAGTAACTCCTCTAGCTAAAAGAATAAGTGTATTTAAGAGAGGTACTTGAAGAGGGTTAAAAGGAGAAATTCCTAGTGGTGGTCATTGAAGTCCAATTTCTATAGTAGGGGCTAATCTTCTATGGAAAAATGCTCAAAAAAACGAGAAAAAAAATAATACTTCTGAAGTAATAAATAGAATTATTCCCCATCGAAGTCCCTTAGCTACAATAAATGTGTGAAGACCTTGAAGTGTTCCTTCTCGTCTAATATCTCGTCATCATTGAATGCAAGTTAGTCCTAAGATTATTATTCCTAAAATAAATAGTTGAGGGTTGAATATATGAAATCATTTTACAATTCCTGACGTAAGAGTTAGAGCACCTAAAGCACCTGTAAGAGGTCAAGGTCTTTGGTCAACTAAGTGAAAGGAGTGGTTTCTTTTAATTATCATTAATGAGATGTAATTTCTCTAGAATAAAGAGTTGTTAAAACTGCAAATACATAAGATTGAATAATAGCTACTGCTCTTTCTAATGTTAGTAATAGAATTTGTGTAATTAATAATCTTACTAAAATAATGTTTGAAGCAACAGCTGTTTGGTTTCCTAATAAAGTTATAAGTAAGTGTCCAGCTACTATATTTGCTATTAGCCGGACTGAAAGAGTGATAGGTCGAATGACATTTCTAATAGATTCAATTAATACCATGAAAGGTATAAGAGCAGAAGGAGTGCTTTGTGGAACTAAATGTGCAAATATGTGATTTGTATGAGAAATTCATCCGTATAATATAAAAGTTAACCATAAAGGTAGAGCTAAAGCAAGGGTTAATGTAATATGACTTGATGCTGTAAAAATATAAGGAAAAAGTCCTAAAAAATTATTTATTAAAATAAATACAAATAAAGAAATAAAAATAATTGAAGATCCTTGTCTCGAAGTAGGCCCTAGAAGTATTTTAAATTCAGAGTGAAGTTTTTTTAATATAAGAACAAAAAATAAAGAAAATTTTCTTGGAATTAATCAAAAAACAGGGAGTGTGAATATAATAATCAATATTGATCTAAATCAATTTAAAGATAAATTAAAATTTGCTGAGGGGTCAAATACTGAAAATAAATTAGTTATCATATTCAATTTAAAATGTTTTTTCTTTTTTCTATTTTTGTAACTGTTGAAAGTTGAAGGTTTTTTCTATTAGAAAAATAAATTTTAATAAAAGAAATTAGAAGAAGAATCGAGAATGCTAAAAATAAATTGGCTCATATTAAAGGAGATATTTGAGGAATTAAAAAATATCTTAAAGATTACTTAATTTTGACAAAATTATATTATAATTTAACTAATTTTTTAGTTAAAAATATGTGTTAATTTATTATTAGGCGGTTTAAGAGACCGTTGCTTACTTTCAGCCATTTAACTAAATTTAAGAATTATTTTTAATTCAATTAATAAAAATTTTTGATGGAACTCTTTCAATAGAGATTGGCATAAATCTGTGGTTTGCTCCACAAATTTCTGAACATTGCCCAAAGAATAAACCCGGTCGGTTTGTTAAAAAATTAACTTGATTAAGACGTCCGGGTACAGCATCAACCTTTACTCCTAAAGAAGGAACAGTTCATGAATGAAGAACATCTGCGGCTGTAATTAAAGTTCGAATTTGAGTATTAATAGGAACAACAGTTCGATTATCCACATCTAAAAGACGGAAATTTTTTTCTGTTAATTCATTAGTCGGAATTATATAAGAGTCAAATTCTAAATTTAAGAAGTCTGAATATTCATAAGATCAGTATCATTGATGTCCAATTGTTTTAATTGTAATAGAAGGTTTGTAAACTTCATCTAATAAATATAAAAGTCGAATCGATGGAAGCCCAATAAAAATAAGAATGAATGCTGGAACAATTGTTCAGAATAGTTCTAGAGGTTGAGATTCTAGTATATATTGGTCAATATTTATATTTATGCATGTGGAAATTAAATTATAACCAACGATTGTAATAATTAGAATTAAAATTGTTAATGTATGATCATGAAAAAAAATAAGTTGTTCTATTAAAGGAGATGCAGCATTTTGGAAGTTTAAAGCGGCTCAAGTTGAAATTTCTAAAGGAGCAAAGCTCATTTTTGAAGCTTAAATTCATTGCACTAGTCTGCCACATTAGAAGTTATAAATTAAAGTTAATTCTCTGTAAGAGTGTTCTGAAGGTGGATTATTTTGAAATCATTCAATATATGAAGGTTGGATATAATTATACACTACTGGACGATTAGTACTTAAAGCTTCTCAAATAATAAATCTAAATATTAGAATAGCCACTACTGAAGTGTATCTTCCTATAGATGAAACAATATTTCAAGAAGTTATTGCATCAGGATAATCTGAGTAACGACGAGGCATACCATTTAATCCTAAAAAATGTTGAGGAAAAAATGTTATATTAACACCAATAAATATAACAGAAAATTGTGCCTTTAATCAAAGAGGGTTTATTCTTGTTCCTGTAAATAAAGGGAATCAATGAATTAAACCAGCTATAATTGCAAATACAGCTCCTATAGATAGAACATAATGGAAATGAGCTACTACGTAGTAAGTATCATGAAGAACAATATCAATAGATGAATTGGCTAAAACGATTCCTGTAAGACCTCCTACTGTAAAAAGGAAAACAAATCCGATAGCTCATATTAGAGCTGGTGTTATTCTTAAATATCTACCTTGAAGGGTAGCAATTCATCTAAAAATTTTTACTCCTGTAGGTACAGCAATAATTATAGTTGCTGTTGTAAAATAAGCTCGGGTATCTACGTCTATTCCTACTGTAAATATATGATGTGCTCAAACAATAAATCCAAGAAGTCCAATTGCTGATATAGCATAAATTATTCCTAATTGTCCAAAGGTTTGTTTTTTCCCTCTTTCAAAAGTAATAATATGAGAAATTATTCCAAATCCTGGTAAAATTAAAATATAAACTTCAGGGTGACCAAAAAATCAAAATAAATGTTGATAAAGAATAGGATCACCTCCCCCTGCAGGATCAAAGAATGATGTATTAAGATTACGGTCAGTTAAAAGTATAGTAATAGCTCCTGCAAGAACAGGAAGAGAAAGAAGTAAAAGAATAGCAGTTAAAAAAACAGATCAAACAAATAGTGGTGTCTGATCTCATGATATTCCTGGAGTTCGTATATTAATAATAGTAGTAATAAAATTCACCGCCCCCAGAATTGAAGAAGCCCCTGCTAAATGAAGACTAAAAATTGATAAATCTACTGAGGCTCCTGCGTGTGCGATTCCTGCAGCAAGAGGTGGATAAACAGTTCATCCGGTTCCGGCTCCTCTTTCTACTAATCCTCCTGTTAAAAGGAGTGTTAGAGAAGGGGGAAGGAGTCAAAATCTTATGTTGTTTATTCGAGGGAAAGCTATATCTGGGGCACCAATTATTAAAGGGACTAATCAGTTTCCAAATCCTCCAATTATAATAGGTATTACTATAAAAAAAATTATAATAAAAGCATGGGCTGTTACTATTACATTATAAATTTGATCATCTCCAATAAATCTTCCTGGCTGACCTAACTCCAAACGGATTAAAACTCTGAAAGCAGTTCCTACTATAGCGGCTCATACTCCGAAAATTAAATATAAAGTACCAATATCTTTATGATTGGTAGAGTAAAGTCATCGACTAATAAACAAGGTGGCTGAAGTTAGGTGTTAGACTGTAAATTTAATTATGAATAAAAAAATTCTCTTGTTAGTAAAATACTAATAAAATACAAATGTAGTCATTTAATGATTTAAAATTGCAAATTTTAAGGTGATTTAAAATCTTTTTGTTAAAGTCTAAAGATTTTTCTTTAATTCAGACTTTGAAGGACTATAGTTTTCTTAACTTAAGACTTTAAATTGATAAAATAATTAAGGGGGTAAAAATATTAAAAAAAAGTCTTACGGAAAAGAAAAGATTAATTGTTTTATTACTATTAGGAATTTTGATTAAAATAACAGGATTAGAGAATATAAAATTAGAATAGATTACTCGAAAGTAAAAGAATAAAGAAATTAATCTTCTTAAAATTAAAGGAATAAAAATAATTAATAAATTAATTTTAAGAGAAATAATAATAATTCTTAATTTAGCTGAAAATCCTAATAAAGGTGGAAGACCACCTAATGATAAAAGATTTAGGGTTAAAATAGTTTTATTAAAAAAACTATCACTTCTAGAAAATACATTATTAATAAAATAAATTTGGTTAGAAAAAAAGAATAGAATAATAGAGAACGATAAGAAAGTATAAATAGAAAAATAAATAAATCATGCTTTTAATCTAGAAACACAAGAGATAATTATTCATGCTCTATGAGAAATAGAAGAGTAGGTTAAAATTAGTTTTATATTTTTTTGATTTAAACCACCTAAAGCACCTGTTAGTGCTGATAAAGCTCTAGCTAATAAAGCTGTTTTTAATCTTAAAGAGGAAATAAGAATAAGAGGGGCAATTTTTTGTCATGTAAAAATTAATAAACATTGAAATCAGTTTAAAAATATTCTTACTTGGGGAAATCAAAAATGGAAAGGGGCTAGACCTGCTTTTATAAGAAGGGCAGATGATAGGATAATTTCCATATTTTCCAATCTTATTATCTCTTGTCTTATAAATTTTATATTAATACCGAAAATTAAAAGAATAGATGCTATAGCTTGAGAAAGAAAATATTTAATAGAAGCTTCAGTTATTCTTGGTCTTAACTTAGAAAGTATAAGGGGGATTATACTTATTAAGTTAATTTCTAAACCTAACCATCTTGTAAATCAAGAATTTGCTGAAATTGCAATTATTGTTCCTCTAATAAGAATAGAAATAAATAAAATTTGATAGTTTTTAAAAAACATTAAAAAGAAAGAGATTTTACTCTTATAAACGGGGTATGAACCCGTTAGCTTTATTAGCTTATCTTTATATTTTAGTTTAAAGGAACATTAAATTTTGATTTTAAAGGAAATAGTGCAATTCTATTAAATATAGAAAAGACAAAAAAATTGTATGAATTATTCTATCAAAATAACCCTTTTATCAGGCACTTTTCTTATTTATCTAAAATAATTAAGAATACTTTTTAATATATTGATAAAAAAATACATAATTTATATAATAAATGTTTATTATATATATATATATATATTATATATTAAATATAATTAATA
>JGI1221J15618_1074669_pt1 | contig 14739 bp, 17 predicted proteins | sample LakVidmifraction_4_FD_15618 | JGI IMG/M metagenome (IMG submission 15618) | reverse complement strand
GGGCACTCTCCTACGAATGGACCAGCATCGACCTCGAACAAGCCGACCGATTCGGCACCGGCACCGCAGCCCCAAACCAACAATCAGGCGCGCTCAGCAGGGGACTATTCGACCTAGGAGCCGAACAATGGGGCAACATGCAAGGAAACAACCGATGAACAACCCGACCGGCTACCGCTGCACCACAACAGGACGAGGCATCTGGCACATCTCACAAATCACCATCAACGAACTCAACAACACCAACAGCCCCGCCACCGCAATCAACGACCGACCACTATGCGGCAGCAACCCCACAGTGATACTCGGAGACGTCGACCACCTACTAAAAACCACCCTCACCGACGCACTCACACGAATGAGCCTTATACACGAGTACGCAAAATGCACACGCTGCCTAGTGAAAGCACAACCCAACCACACACTGCCCTAAAACCGTCACCACAGCGACACAAACACACAAACCACTATGAACACACACCAACAGACCACGAACCCGCCAGATCGCACCACAGCCGCTCCCATAACACATACAATGAAGCACGACACGACGGGAGCGTGACCACATGAACAATAAAACCAACGGGAGCGGCAGACCCAAAGGCACCGGACGCTCAACACCAGCAATGGGCAAAGGCCAATCGAGAACCGGAAACAAAGCCAACACAGCAGAGCGCGCACGCAAAGCACTAGAGATGCGTGCCGCACGAATGCCGTTCCAAGTGATCGCCGACCGGCTCGGCTATTCGTCACGCGGCGCAGCGTACAACGCGGTGAAGCGCGAACTCAGTCGCATCCCACGTGAGGCAGCGAAAGAGTTACGCAACGTTGAACTGGATTCGCTCGACAGCCTTGAGCGCAGGCTGATGACGCAAGCGTTGAATGGCAATCTGGGGGCTGTTGATCGTGTGCTGCGCATCAAAGAATCTCGTGCGAGGCTCGCTGGTTTGTACGAGGTGCAGGCTGACACTGGTGTCGACGAGGTTGTGGTGGTGTTGAAGGCATGGCGTGCCCGGTTGTCTGACGCAGGGCCAGATGACACGACGGAGAGCGGGCCGAGCGAATGAAGATCAGCATCAGCCTGTTCAGCATAGAGATCGACACAGACGACCCGAAGCCAGACGAACGCGAATCAGAGACGTCCGCAAGCACCGAACGCTCAGACAGACCCCCCGGGTTCACAGCGCCAGGCGACAACTGCGACGACCGCAAATGATCGGCGACACCCAACTCCAACCCGGCGAGATGCACGTGCCACCGCTCAGCACAAAACAACGTGGCATGATCGTGCGCTCAACGGCACGCGTGAACCTACTCGAAGGCTCAATCCGTTCAGGCAAAACGTTCGCATCACTCGTACGCTGGTTCACATTCATCGCAGACGACGCACCCACCCGTGGCGCACTCGTCATGGTCGGCAAGTCACGCGACGCACTATACCGAAACGTCTTCGAGCCGTTAGAGAACGACCCGACACTCGCAGTGTTTCAACCATTCGTCCACTACAAGCAGGGCGCACCCACAGCCCAGATGTTCGGGCGAACAGTTCACATCATCGGCGCAGCAGACGCAAAGGCTGAGTCGAAGATCAGAGGCATGACAGTCGCAGGCGCTTACATCGACGAGTTGACTACACTGCCAAAAGATTTCTTCAAGCAGATGCTGGGTCGCGCCTCAGTGCCTGGGGCCATGATCTTTGCAACAACAAATCCAGACGCACCGAGACACTGGTTGAAGGTCGACTACCTCGACAAAATTGACGGGTTCCCTGACTGGCTCGTATGGCACTTCACGATGGACGACAATCCGGGGCTGACCGAAGAGTACAAGGCGTCACTGAAACGCGAATACAGCGGTTTGTGGTATCAACGATTCATCGACGGGCTGTGGGTCGCTGCTGAAGGTGCCGTTTATACGATGTGGGACGAAGATCGTCACGTCATCAACCGCACCCAGTTGCCCAACATTGACACGGTGTTGGGTGCTGGCGTCGACTACGGCACCACACACGCCACACGCGGCTACCTGATGGGCATCGGCAACGACACACAAACAGGCGAAGCGACACTGTACGTGCTCAGCGAGTTCGCACCCGCCACAGCGACTGTGGGCCAGCATGCGCAAATGTTCAGAGCGTGGCTGTCAGATCAGCAACCGCAGTCGTGGCAAGACCCTGAGTGGATTGCTGTTGACCCTGCCGCAGCCGTCTTCAGGCAGCAACTGTTCGACGACGGACATCAGAACGTTATGCGTGCTCACAACGCTGTGCTGCCAGGCATTCAAACGATTGCGTCGCTGCTGGCTGCTGGCAAGTTCAAGGTGCTTGACACTTGTGAGCATCTGATCAAGGGGCTGCCAGGGTATCGGTGGGATAGTGCAGCATCAGATCGTGGGTTGACTAAGCCAATCAAGGAAGACGATGACGAGGTCGACGCATTGCGTTACGCGATCTACTCGACACGCAGACTATGGCGCGACCGCATCAGCCTTACCCCTATCGACGACTTCGACGATGAACCTACGTGACGTTCACGACACGCGCACGTACGCACGGTACGATGCAATGAGACGCTGTCGGGCACAGCACAACCATCACTCGATTGAAGCGAGAGACACATCATGGCGTTACCTGCCGACAACAGTTCCTTTCCACCTGCTGAACAGACTGATCGTTACTCGCGTATGGCGACTAACTCGATTTGGTATGGGGGCGACCCTGCTCGGCTGACTTCACTGTACGGCGGCGACATTAACGTGTCGCATCGTTCGCAAAAGAACATCATCAGCCGAGTGTTCGACTGGTTCTGGGGGCAGTCCGACCCGACCCAGTTGGATGACAAGGTGCATTTGCCTGTTGCGCAAGACATTGCACAGATGTCTGCTGAACTGCTGTTCGCCGAGTCGCCCAGGTTCGTTGTGCAGCCCATCATCTTTGACGACGACGGCAATGTGTCAGACGAACATCGGCTGGTCGTTGAGCGCACACAACGCCGTCTCGACGATCTGCTGGCTTCGATGGACTTTGAAAGCACACTGCTGTCCGCTGCTGAAACGTCTGCTGCGATCGGCAACGTGGGTTTCCGTATCGGCTACGACACACAGGGCATGACTAAGCCTGTGATCTCACGCATTGACGGTGATGCGATCGTTCCCGAGTACAGGTTCGGCCAACTGGTTGCGTTGACGTTCTGGGAAGTGCTCGAAACGAACGGCGAGACGATCATCTACCACCTTGAACGTCACGAGATCGGCCAGGTGGAACACGCGGTCTACAAGGGTGTGCGAGGCAACCTCGGCACCCGTATACCACTCAACACACGCCCAGAGATGCGCGGCATCGTCGAGACGACGAACAACACGGGCATCATCTTCACGAGTGTGGGACGCATGAACGCTGTCAGTGTGCCCAACATGCTGCCAGACCCACTTGATCGCAAGAGCAACAGCGGCCGCTCAGACTTCAGCCCTGGTGTGCTCACACAGTTCGACGCGGTTGACAAAACGATCACGTCGCTGATGCGCGACATTAAGGATGGCCGTTCGCGTCTGCTGATCGCTGACTACATGCTCAGCGGTAAGGGGCTAGGCGAGGGCGTCGAGTTCGACGGCGATCAGCACATGTTCACACGGTTGAAACGTCAGCCGCCTGACATGAGCGAGCCACCCATCGATCAGGTTCAGTTCAAGATTCGTGTCGACGAACACTTGAAGACACTCGACTATCTGATCAACAGGGCAGTGAAGTCATGTGGGTACAACACTGACACCGAGATCGGGGAAGGTGGCGGCGACATGACGGCCACCGAGTATGCGGGGCGTGCCAAAAAATCGTTGGCTACCCGCTCCAAAAAACTGCGTTACTTTGGTGCGCTCGAAGCGTTGATCGAGACGTTGCTGCATGTTGATGCTGACGTGTTCAACTCGGGGGTAACACCACTGCCCGTCAAGATGGAAGCAGCGTCTGCTATGCAGGTGTCTGAGAAAATGCTCGCTGACACGGTCGAGGTGATGAGCCGATCGAAGGCCGCATCGCGTGAGGTGTTGGTGCGAACCCTGCATCCTGAGTGGTCGCAAGACATGGTCGACGAGGAAGTGGATACGCTGCTTGAAGAGTCTGGTGTGGGCGACCCCGAGATCGTGCCTGGGGTCGCGGGTGACGTGCTGCCTGCGACTGACGCACGTGACGATGTCTGATGCTCGACGAGATTGTTCAGGAGTCGTTTCACGTCGCTGATGCGTATGTGGATGCTGAGCGTCGCATCGTTGAGCGTATCGCTGCACATGTTGCGAACGGGGTGGGTTCTCCGAACTGGGAAGTTGAGTCGTTGCGTAACGCTCAGTCGTTGCGTCGCGAGTCTGTAGCGATTCTGGCGCAGGCTGGCGACAACCATGCGCAAGCATTCGACGCACTCGCGGGCAAGGCTTACACGCGGGCTGGTGCAGCCTCATTGCGTGATCTGCCCATTGCTGACGTTGTGCATGCTGGCTCACTACAGAAACGTTCTGCGGTGCGATCTGTGGCACGTGAAGTGAGCGGTGTTGTGAGGGCAGCCGACTCGCAAATACTGCGCAAAGTTGATGACGTGTTTCGCTCGACGGTGGGCAAGACTACACGGGCGGTTGTCGCTCGCGGTATCTCTCGAAAGGAAGCGGCGAAGGAAGCGCTCAACGATCTGGTTAAGCAGGGTGAGGTGACGTTCACTGATAAGCGGGGCCGTAACTGGCGTTTGCCTGACTATGTTGATATGGCGACTCGGACTGGTGTTGCGAAGGCTCAGATGAAGGGGCATGAGGACACGTTGCGTGCCAATGGTGTCGATTATGTGGTTGTTCAGCCTGGGCCGCGTGCGTGTCCGATCTGTGATAAGTGGGCGCGTTCCATTCTGTCGACGAATGGGGTGGCTGGTACGCAACGCACCGAGAATATTGTGTCGGGTAACTCGACGACGGTGACGGTTGACGCGACACTGGATCAGGCACGCTTGGCCGGTTTCCAACACCCGAACTGTCGCTGTTCGCTGCGCGCATATTTGCCTGGTGTCACTAAGCGTGCCGATATAAAGCGTCCACCGTTCGATGAAAAGGGTTATGAGGCACAGCAGAAACAGCGTGCGAAAGAGCGCAAGATCAGAGACGCGAAACTAGAGCAGGCTGCTGCGATTGACTCTGAGGGTAAGGCGCTTGCGGCTAAGAAGGTGCGCCAGCGTCAGGCTGAACTGCGCGATCACATGGCAGCGAACAGTGGGCAGCGTCGGGACGATGGCACCTACGCGCCGAAGTTGAAGCGGCAGTCTGATCGTGAGCAGATCAGCGGACGGTTCGCCACACCAGCAGAAAGCGACGCATATGCGAAGAGTCTGAATCGTAAGGTCGCGAAGCAGACGTCAAAGACTGAGCACCCTGTTGTGTCTCGTGATGGTTTGGTCGCTGAACGCTTTGGCCGACTCGATAAGCGCGAGAGCATGGACGTCATCGCATCGAAGTCAAACCCTGGTAACACGACATTCTTCCCGGACCCAAATTATGCGAACAACTGCCACATGGTCGTGTCTGCTGTCGAGATGCGTGCACGAGGGTACAACGTCGTCGCGCGTCCCACTACTGGCGGCATGGGGCGCAGCGCGAAGTCGATTGAGGGCGACTATCAGGGTGGACGAAAGTTTACTGAGATCAGCAAGGTGACGGGCGAAGGCAAGTCGATGCTGCAATGGGTGGAGAACGAGTTTGCGGATGCTCCCGAGGGTGCGCGCGGGTTCGTCACCGGTGCCTGGTCTAACGGTCGTGGCGCTCACATTTGGAACTGGGAAAAGAAGGGTGGCAAGATCACATATCACGAGGGTCAGGTCGCGGCGACTGTCAGCAGCAAGGCGGAGTCGAACGTGCTGCGTCTCGATCGCAAAACGATTGCTGTGATGCGTGTCGACGATCTTGAACCTGCCGACCAGTTGATTGATGCGTTGCAGTCTGAAGCGGCGTCGCGTCTCGTGGGGGAGGCTGCGGTCGCTGATCTTATCAAGCGTGTCGAGGAGCGTCTGCTCACGTTGAAGGCTGAGCGTGCACGGTTCGAGGCGAGTTTGACTGACACTGACAAGGGTGCACTGGCGTCGTTTAAGCGTGCGAAGGGGAAAAGACGAAATGGCCGATACGACCCGGACGTGCTGCGCGCGGATGGGTTCACGCGTAAGGACATCGAAGTGGCGTATGCGAAAGAGCATGCGATCAGCGGAATTAAGAAGGCTCAGACGTCGTATCGTAAGGACTTGAAGAAACTGCAAGCGATCAGGGTGTCCGGTTGAGTATCGCTGTTATGATGTTCACATGTTGACATATTCTGAGGCAGTCGAGTCGGTGCGTGAGCAGATACTGCCGCGTTGGGATGATGCTGACGGCGAGTTTCATGTTTCGTCGAGCGGTTTCGAAGACGATGAAGCGTTCATGGTGCCGTGGGGTGCGCGTGAGTGGTTGGTCGACGGTGATCGTTCGTTCATGCTGCTCAGTGGGTCGATGACGTTCGTCGATAAAGAGACGTATGAGGTGGCCGATCGGTTTGCTGTTGAGATGCTTGATCGTGTGGACAAGATGACTGCTGTTGATGTGACACAGGTCGACGAGGACGCACCTATCCCCGAATAACACGCGCACGCGCCCGCATGTGGCAGACTGTTCCCGTCAGACATACATCGACGAACGGGAGACTGACATCATGGGCAAACTTTATTGGATGCTGAACACTGGACGAATTAGGTTCGCAGCCGGTGACGGCGACGGTGGCGGCAGTGGCGGCGACAACGGTGATCAGAGCGGCGACAGCGGCGAGGGAACACCCTCACCGGCAGACGTGGCAGCACGTCAGGCTGCGGCAAAAGCGAAGAGTGAGCAGTCACAGCAGAACGATGCTGGCGACGAGGGAGGCGACGAGTCGCCGTGGAGTGACCCTGCACGGGCGCAACGCGAGATCGAGAAACTGCGCAAGGAAGCGGGAGACAAACGCGTCAACGCTAAGAAAACTGCTGCTGACGAGGCGCGCAAAGACTTGGTTAGCGAACTGATGAAGGTCATCGACCCGAATGCAGATAACTCGAACGCGACACCCGAGCAGTTGGCTTCGCAGGTGCTCGACGTTTCGACTGAGCGCGACGGTGCACGCATCGACGCAATGGTGTTGCGTGAGGCTTGGGCTGCTGGTGTTGACCCTGAGCGCGTCGACTATCTGGCGTTTAAGTTGGGCAAGCGAGACGCGTTTGGCGAGTTGAAGCCAGATGCTGAAGATGTGGCTGGTAGCATCAAGACTATGGTCTCGGAAGAGATCAGCAAAGACTCGACACTGAAGGCGGCTGGCACGCGTCAGAGTTCGGGAGATTCGCAGTTCGGTGGAGCCGGTGATGCGAAGCAGTTCACCATTGAAGAGTTCAAGGGAATGTCCATGAAGGACAGGACTGAACTCTATCGAAACAATCGGTCGGAATACGACCGACTCACTGCTCTGAAGTAAGAGAGGCAACATCATGGCTCAAACCACTGCAAGCGATCTCATTGTCCCGGACGTATGGGGCGACGCGGTTATGGAAACCGTTCTCGGCAAGGCAGCCATGCTGCCCTTCGCGAACGTCGACGACGAACTCGCTGGTCAGCCCGGTGATTCTGTCGACATGCCGTTTTGGGACTACATCGGCGACGCTGAAGACCTCAGCGAGGGCACGCCGATCACACCCGTCGCAATGGGCATGTCGTCTGATCGGGTGACGATCAAGGAAGCGGGTAAGGGCATTGAACTGACCGACAAGGCAGTTCTCACCGCGCTCGGCAACCCGAACGATCAGGCACGCACCCAGTTGGGTCTGTCGATCGCTCGCAAGATCGACGCTGACTTGATCGCTGGCGCGGTCGACACTCACACGTCGGGTGGCTCGACTGATCCGTTCAAGACGACCGCTCCGCTCTTGCTCGACGGCTCTGCGGCCGTGCTCGGCTGGGATGCGTTTGTCGACGCGACGACTGTGATGGGAGACGACTACGACCCGAACGAAATGGCCGCATTCGTCATCCACTCGAAGCAGCGTGGCGACATCATGAAGGACTCGACGTTCGTTGATGTCTCGAAGTTCGGTACTGACGCTGTGGTTCTGCGTGGACAGATTGGTCGCATCGGCAATGTGCCTGTGATCGTGTCTGACCGCATCGCCGTGATCGACAATGCGGGCGTTGATAACTACAAGTCGCTGATCATCGCTCGCGGTGCGTTGGCGCTGAAGTACAAGCGTCGCGCGATCGTCGAGACCGACCGCGACATTCTTGCACGTTCGAACACGATCACCACGAACGTTCACTACGCCGTTAAGCGTGTAAATGATCGTGGCATCATCGTGCTGACAACTAAGTAAGGAGACAATTTCATGGGACTGACGGCATTCAACCGTCGTCGTCGTCGTGAGACGGCAGCAGCATCTCAGGGTGCTGCTGCTGTTCGCCCCTCGACGAACGCAAACAAGGCTGACTGGGCTGAGTACGGCAAGACCGTACTCGACTCAATCTCGGGCATGAGCAAGGCGCAGATCGTTGCGGCTGTGAATGCTCTTCAAGAGACGCAAAACAGCGATGCGGCAGATACTGTTGCAAATGTTGATGTGCGAGACGACGCAGATGCTGCTGAGGCTGCGGGAAACGGTGTCGAGAGCGACGCAGACGGTTCTGACGACGTAGCAGACGCTGACAGCGTTGGTGTCGCTCAGAATGAGGCTGGCGACGACTCGGCTGATTCGAGTAAGTAACTGAACATGGTCTGGCGTCGCGTCAACAGTGTCACCGCAGCAGGGCATCATGCGCTGAAGTTCGATCAGGGGCGCACCGTGGCGGGTAACGCTGCGCGGCGCGGTCGCATCTCCTGTGTCCCGCGTACATCGGTACTGCGCGCGCCAGACCATTCTCGAAAGGACACACGATGACGAACCCGATTTATGCAACGAGCGGTGACCTCGCGATCTACATGGGTGAGGCTGCTCCCGCGAATGCTGCGGTTCTGCTGCGCAAGGCGTCATCGTTGGTAACATATGCGGCGCGCGGCACCGTGTACGACGTCGACGCGAATGGTATTCCCACGAACGCGTTGAAGGCTGCGGGATGCAGTGAAGCGACCTCCGCTCAGGCAGCCGCCTGGTCTGCGAATGATGTGAACCCTCTCGGCGGTCGTGCCGCAGTGAAAAAGGAAGTGGCTGCGAAGAGCGGTGGCGGTGTCTCTGTGACCTACGCATCGTATGCGGCTGACGCTAACGCACGCTCCGATCTTGCATCTGGGGACGTGTTGGTGCCTGAAGCGCTGCGACTGCTCGACAGTGCTGGCATGCTCTCGAACTCGGTGCAGGGCATCTGATCATGAGCGACTTCATGGAAGTGTTTGGCGACTGGTTGGTCGATGGCACGACCGTCCAGATCGTCGAGGCCGTCGGTATCGAGGGCGACCAGTACGCCGCGCCGGTCACGGTTGATCAGATCATGATCGAGTTCAAACGTCGTCTAGTGCGTGACACGAACGGTGAGGAACTGCTGAGCGAACGCGCTCTGTATGTGCCACGCGAGTCCCCACACGTCGGCCTGTTTGTTCCTGGGGCGCGGGTGACGTTCAACGACGGCGTCATCTCGAACATCATTCGACTTAGTGATTTTGCGCCCTATGGTGTCATTGATCATCTGGTGGTGATGTGCGAATGAGCGGCAAAAGCAACATTGTTTTTAAGTCGTTGAGCACGCTTGGGTCCGCTGCGAAGAGTGCAGCGTCTGAGGGTAGCGCAAGCGGCAAGCGTGGCATGTTTCTCGCTGGCGAACATGTGCTGGGTGTCGCGAACACACGCGTCCCGCACGAGAGCGGCGATCTGCAACGTTCGGGTGCAGTGTCACAGGACGACAGCACAGGTGCCACTGCCGTTTCGTATGATACCGATTATGCGGTTAGACAGCATGAGGATGAGTCGTTGTCTCACGACGCTGGACGTGAGTCGAAGTTTCTAGAGAACTCGATGATCAGCGAACGCGAAACTGCGTTGGCGATCGTGGCTCAGGCTGTGAAGAAAGGGATGGGGCTATGAATTGGCTGACCGAACTGCGTTATGGGTGTGCGGCGGTGAGTGCGGACGAAAGCGACGGACTGCTTGCGTTCGCGGAGCCTGACAAAGTGGCGATCGTGGGCACGATTCCGATCGTGGGGTTAGTGATGCCTGAGCAGCCGGACGAATGTGTGGCGATGAACATGGGGGTGCTCGACGAATCTGCTGAGACGACAACACGGCTGACGTTTCGCATGCGTGCCCACAGTGAAGCACGACTCGATCTTATTGGCGACACGCTCGATAACATCTGGACAAAGCGTGACGCTGGTATGCTCGGGAATGCAAGGCTAATCATGTCGCAGTGGTCGTCGGGTGCGACACTCGGGCAAGACGGGTCGAAGCGTATTGAGCGCTCGGCAAACTACTATCTGACGGTTGCGAGACCGTTGGTTAACCGATACTGAGAGGTAAGGCGATCACACAATGAGCGCAACTGTTAAGACACCACTAGGCGCGACGACTACGAACCGAAAGTGGTATTGCGATGTCAACACTGGCGACGACACGACTCCCGACTGGGTGGGCGTGTTTGGTATCACCGAGTTCAAGCCAACCGTTGAGGGTACGACTCAGGACGACTCCGACTTCGACGGCGAAGGTTGGAAGTCTGAGACGACCACCGCGAACGCTTGGAAGAACGAGGGCAAGGTCAAGCGCGCACAGCAAGAGGGTGTCACGCCTCCCGTGTACGACCCAGGCCAGGAACTGATTCGTGCCGCGTCGACCAAGACTGGCGTGGACAACGTGCTTGAGTTTCGTTGGTACGAGATGCAGCCGAGTGGTCCTCGCGTTGAGGCGTATCAGGGCAGGGCTGCTGTTGCGTATAGCGAAGAGGGTGGCGGTGTGGATGCGTTGAGCATGGCATCGTTCACGCTCACGGGTCGCGGTAAGCGTTCCGAGATTACGCACCCTGACGCGGCTGTGTAGCCAACAGATCATGATCATCGGCGACGTCGTGCGGTTCACACTGAGCGACGTCGCCGAGTCATCTAACTAGGAGAATCGAAATGACCGAACAGCCAACATTCGACGCGATGCTCGACTTCATGGAAGACGAGAACGGTTTCGACACACCGCTGATGCCGTCAACCAAACATCGTGAGGGTAAGAAATATCACATCAACTCACCCGACGCCGCGACGGGTCTGCGACTCGCGGCCGTCTCTGACATCGTGATCAAGCAGCAACGCAAAATGGAGATAAGCGAACTCGACATTAAACGGCTGCGACTCGACGATGACGACGAACGCGACTTCATTGATCAGGTGCTGAACACTGAGACTGTTGATGAAATGATCGGCGACGGTGTGCGTTGGGAGCACATTAAGCGCATGTCGCTGTACGCGTTCACATACTTTACCGTCTCAAGGGAAGCAGCCGATTCTGCGGTGAAAAACGGGTTGCTACAGGGAAAAGTAATGCCGCCGAACAGGGCGGCGAAGCGCAAGAACAAGACGAAGTCAACGGGTTCGGTCTCGGCAGGTTCGAAGAAAATCACACCCAAGAAATGACACTCGGCGCGATGCTGCGGCAGTGGCGTTGGGTTGAGATCGACTTTCAAGAGGTCTACGGAATTGATTTAGGTGATCGTGAGATGTTGCGTGCTCGAACGTGGCGATGGTTACGTGTGAGACTCGTTGGGTTACTATCGACGGAGTGCAGGGTGCAGCGGGTTCTGAATCCTACGGACGAGCAAAAGAAGGCACGCGAGCAGCGCGGAACCTAGCGGCACAGGAGGGCGCACCACATGGCACTTGATCTTGGCGAACTAGTCGCCTACATGAAGTTGGATGACAGCGAGTTTACCTCGCCGCTCGATAAACTGCCAGATAAAATTAAGGGCAAAGCGGGTCTGATCGCTGGCGCTGGCGCAGTTATTGGTGGTGCGCTCGCTGTTGCGTTCATTAGTGGTGTGAATGACGCTCTCGACTTCAGTACCACGAACGCGAAAATTGCGCGTCAGTTGGGTTTGACGGTTGCTGAGTCTGAGAGTGTTGGCAGTACGGCTGCCGCCGCATATGAGCGCGGTTTTGGTGAGTCGATGGAGCAGGTGCAGTCAACTGTTGGTGGTATCAAAACTCAGATTACAGGCATGGGCGACGTGTCTGATGCGACGCTCGAAAAGATGACCGGCAAGGTGCTGACGTACGCGAACACGTTCGAGGTTGACACTGCTGATGCGGTGCAGGGTGTCAAGCAACTGATGGCGTCTGGGTTGGCGGGCAGCGCTGACGAGGCAATGGATTTGATGACGTCTTCGATGCAGCGCGTGCCTGAGGCGATGCGCGGCGATATGACGGACGCGATCGGCGAGTATGGTCCCCATCTTGCGAACCTGGGTTACTCGGGTGAAGAGGCGTTTGATCTGCTCGTGGAGGGCGCGAGCAAGGGAACGTACGGCATCGATAAAGCCGGTGACTCGATGAAAGAGTTAGCGACTCGCGGGTCAGACTTGGACGACATTGGCGCACAGGAAGCGTTTGAGATGCTGGGGTTCAGCGGCGAAGACATGGCGAACAAACTGCTGGCGGGCGGCGAGACTGCGCGCGGCGCGACTGACGAAATTATCGAGGGTCTTCAGAATATCGACGACCCGGCAGAGCAGGCGCAGGCCGCAGTCAAACTGTTCGGCACGCCGCTTGAGGACATGTCGAAGGCTGATATTCCAGCGTTCCTTGAGTCGCTTACTGGTCTCGGCGGCGGCATGAAAGACACTGAGGGTTCTGCTAGCAAAATGACGGAGCAGTTTGCGGGCGGCACCGGCAATCAGATGACGACGTTCAACCGTCAGATTGAGATGCTGTTCGCGTCGCTGGGTGAGTCGCTGCTGCCGGTGCTGAACAAGTTCTTTACGTGGATGAACGATAACCCTGCTGTGATGCAGATCGTCATCGCTGCGCTGGGTGTTCTGACGCTCGCGTTCCTGGGCATCACGATCGCGACGTGGGCAATGAACACCGCACTGTTGGCTAACCCGATCACGTGGATAGTTATTGGTGTTATCGCTCTGATCGCTGCGATCATTCTGCTGATCACGAACTGGGACGCTGTCGTAGCGTGGCTAAAAGACGTTTGGGACGCAACAATATCGTGGCTGAAAGACATGCTCTCCGCGCTCGCTGAGTGGTGGTCTGGCATCTGGCAGTCGATCAGCGATTTCTTCACCGACCTGTGGGACAACATCTCTACATGGTTCAAGGACACGTGGAATGCGATCGTCGATTGGTTTAAGGAATCGGTGCAAACGGTTAGCGATTTTTGGTCAGACATTTGGAACGGTGTCGTGACGTTCTTCCACGACCTGTGGAACGGCATCAAAACGTGGTTTAAGGACAAGTGGGATGCGATTTACAGTTGGTTTAAGGACGCGCTCAACGCTTACGTGACGTTCTGGACGGACATTTGGGACACCGTCAAGTCAACGATTCATGACGTTTGGGACGGCATCAAAACGTGGTTTAAGGAGAAGGTCGACGATATAATTTCGACGTTCAAGAGTGCGTGGGACGGCATCACTGGGTTCTTCACTGATCTGTGGGATGGAATCTGGGAAACGGTCACTGACTGGTTTGACGACGTGACGGAGTTCTTCGAGGGGTTGCCTGACACGATCAAAGATTTCTTCAGCGACGCAGGTTCGTGGCTGTGGGACGCAGGTAAGGATCTGGTTCAGGGTTTGCTCGACGGTGTCAAGTCGCTTGCTGGCACTGTCGGTTCGTTCTTCCTCGATCTGCTTCCCGGTTGGATAGTTGGCCCGTTCAAGGCTGCACTCGGCATCAACTCGCCGTCGCGTCTGTTCAAAGACTACGCACACAACACAGTGCAGGGCTATCTCGACGGAATTGGCGAAATGAAGGGCGAACTGAACTCGACGATGGACAACCTGATCGACACTGACGGGTTCGAAGCGGCGAGCACGTTCACTGGCAGTGCTGGCCGATCTGCTGGCGCACAGGACAACTCGCGTTATGAGACACATTATTATGCGGCCGAAAATCAGTCGCTTAGTTCAGAGGAAGCATTGTTCGAGGCGTTAAACTCGCCTCGGGTTGGGGGACGTCGCTAATGGCTCGCACAGTGTCAATATCGTCGATTGCGGGGACGATCAAGATGGGCGACGCGTCTGGAATCAAGGCGCGTGCACAGGTGCGTGGCACCGGCATGCCGCCTGTGAATGTGCAGTGGTTCTCTGGTACTGGTGATGGTGCCACTGCTCGCAGCGCGCGTGTGCTTGAACGCACACTCGACGTGCCGATGAAGATCATGGGTGCCGATCGTGTTGAGATTCTGAAACGGTATTCGTTGCTGTCGCGTGTCGTGGCGTATGACCCGGCTGGGGTCAAGATCACGTTGGAACTCGACGGCGTCAAATGGTATTTGGTTGTTCAGCGCAGTGGGGGCGGCGACTTCACGTGGGGTGCCGACACTGACGGCCAAACGGTTCTGTTGACGACGATCACGTTCGTCGCTGGCGACCCGTACTGGCAGCGGCAAGATCAGGAGTCGAAGCGGATTGAGCCTGGTGGTATTGGGCGTGGACTGCTGCGCGGAGTGGGCACAATGAGCGGTCTTGAAGTGTCGTCGACCACTGCGCTCGGCGTCGTGCAGTTCGTCAACACTGGAGACGTCGACGCATACC
>JGI1221J15618_1126443_pt1 | contig 14859 bp, 19 predicted proteins | sample LakVidmifraction_4_FD_15618 | JGI IMG/M metagenome (IMG submission 15618) | reverse complement strand
ATGGCGTTTCCGTAACTCCAGATCTTTTATTCAAACTTCTAGCGTAATCCCTTATCCCGTCTTGGCCACTAGAAAAACCATCGTTGTAAACGCTTAAGAAGTTCGTGTCTTTGTTGGCATAAGGTACTTCAGCACGGCTATTGTCTTCACCGCCAAAGAACCCTTTAGCTCTTTGACCTGCGTTGTATATGCCGTTTCCTAAGTTCTCAAGCAAAGAGTTGGTGTTTAAAATATAGTTGTCTATAACAGTAAGTGTGCTTGTGAATATGTTAGTAACAGCGAGTAAGGCCGTTCAGATAAGCCTTGAACCACTCCAGCAAATCCTTTTTCAGTTTGGCTATAAAACCCAAGAAAGTTTTTGCTATTTTTTTCATTTGCGTCAGCCACAGATTTTACAGTTAATCCCATCGCAACGGCAACGGTATCACTGAAGTCCATCCACCATGATTCGCCATCTTTGAGCATGACACCCATAGCGTCAAAGAAGTCGCCCATTATAATGCCACTAATGGTCAGGACTTCGTTGGTGCCAAAGATGGCACTGTTTACAGCAAGAAACCCTGCTGCAACTAAGACAAGCGGGTTTAATCCTGCAACAAAATTAAATACCGCCATGGCTTTTGTGGCAGTTGCTAGGTGGGCAATTATTCCTAAAAGCCCTACAGAAACGGCTGCCATTCCGACTTTTGCAATGGTGTCAAAGTTGTTAGAGATACCCATAAGCAAACCTGATATTTTATCACTGACACCACCAGTTTTATTCATCATCTCATCGGTATATTCTTTGAATTTGTTTTTGGCAACTATGAAAGCCTGACCCATAGTTAGGGGCATTTTCTTGGCTAGCTCTTCTAGTGCGTCCACATTTTTTGTCACTGCGTTATACATAATATCAGCAGTAATTTTACCTTCCTCTGATAATGTCTTTAGTTCGCCTCGCAATACACCCATCTCTTTAGCAACAAGGTCGAGTAGTACGGGTGCGTTTTCTGACACTGAGCGAAACTCATCGCCCATGATAACGCCAGCACCCATCGCCTGACCAAGCTGTAGAATGGCTGAGGCATTCTCGCCTGCTGACCGACCACCAGTACGCATAGCAAGTGAAACTGCTTCAGTGAATTTAAGCGAGTCAGCTTGTGATTTTCCTAAGTTTGTTAAAGCGCGAACTGACTTTTGATAAAGACCAATCGTAGCGCCAATATCAGCGTAGTTTTCATTGGCGACCTTCATCACCTCTTTTTTCATGCCAACGTATTCACGCTCGGTTGCTGTCACAAGTCGTATTTGATTGTTAAGGTTTTGCATGTCGGCTGCGACTTTCACAAAACCAAGACCAGCAAAGAGAGCTAGTCCACTGTTCATTAGTGTATATAGCTTGCTCATAGATGTGTACAAGGTAGTAGAGCTTCGCGTTGCGCGGTTCATAGCACCTGACAGTCTATCAGTGTTTGCTGCTGTGCGAGCTGCTTGGGCTGCTGCACGTTGAGCTGCACCCGCTAGTCGGTTCTGAGCACTTGCGGCTCTTGTTGAGTTTCTAGATACGTCCGCTAGGTTACGGTTAAGGTTAGACATGCGCGGTGCGAGTCTATTCACACCGCTGGTAACTAGAGTATAAGAGCGAGACTGCATGTCGTTCGCACCTGATAATCTACGACCTGCTGCTGTGGCTGCGTTCAGTTGTCTTGTGAACTCTGCTAGCTGTGCTTTTGCTCGGCCTGTGTCAACGACAACCGATAGTCTACTTGTCTCATTCATCGCGCAACCTCTTAATTGTCATTGATATTCAGGCAATAAAAAACCCACTGCGAGAGTGGGTTTTGTTTGTTTCGTTGGGTTAGGAGTTAGTAATCACCATCTAAGCACTTAGCAAAGTATTCCATAGCGAAACTGTGCTCAGCCTCTATGCGGAAACTCTCGCTTATGAACTGATGTCTAGAGTAAGCATCGTCAATCATGTTCTTTAGCTTTCTGCTGTCAGTCATATTAATAACAACGTCATAGTCGTCTCCCATCTGACGTAAACTCATGGTTGCTTTGGCTGCATCTGCCACTGATACGCACAAACTGTAACTGGCCTGAGCAGGAATGGACAGAGCAAGAAGCAAGGGTAGGGCTAGTAATTTTTTCATAGCTCTGCTCCTGTCATTACATCGCCATTCTGTGGTTGGCTAGGTCTTGGTCGCTCCTCACCTTTATCATCGTAAAACACCATAGCCATAACTAAAGCATCTCGCCCCATCTCTATCGCGTCATAGAGGTTATAGCCTTGTGTTATAACTTCGGGCACGTCACGGAAAGTAACGACAAAGCCATTGCCTGTATCGCAGGTATCAAAACATTCTTCAAATTGCGCTGGGTAATAAATCATGTTGTACTCACTTATCGGTTGTTTGATATGCAAGTATATATATATTATTAACCTTTGTCACTATTATTTCGTTGTTCTGATAGAAATTCATCATCAAGGGCAAATACACAAGGGTCAAGAATATCTCTATCAACAAAAACTGGGTGGGCGGTAATAACGTCTGTAATGCCCTTCACACTTATAGGCAAGGGCATTACAGCCATTCCGCTAATGTAGCTCCTACCACGACTGGCATAGTAGAAGCAAGTTATAATTGCACGAGTAAGATAATCAGTAGGTGGCTCGACAGGTATGTCTAAACCCAAATGAGTCCTTACTTCTACTTCGAAGTCGCTGATGCTTTCGTAGTCTTTTTCCCACGAGTAGCGGTCGGTGGCTTTTTTTTAGTAGCAGACAAGCTCTTTGCGTTAGTAATTGCAACTTCTGCTGCACTATCCAAGCACCACTGCACGAACGGCATGGGCTGCTCGATGTTGGCGATTAGCAAGATGAAGTTGTCTGCACTAACCTCTAACTTATCACCGTTTTCATCATTCACCAGCCAATCAGCCACCAAAAACTTGCCGATTGCTTTCACAAGCAGCTCGTCAGTGGTTTTCTCACCATCGCCAATCTCGTCCAAAAAGCTATCGTCAAGCTTACGCTCACGGATAGCTTCGTTGTCTGAACGCTCGCGGCTCATAAGCATGTTATATGCTTTTTGAAACTGTGGGTTATTGAACGACTTTAACGTCATTGTGATACCCGTATCTTCATGGGTATATTCGCCAGTCTTGTTATCCAAGTCGTCAAGGTTAATCTTTTTAACTACGAAAGTCATGTCTTTTCTACCTTATGCCGTAATGAGTTTAATTGTTGGTGCATCGGCTGGTACATCAGCATAGACCGTATAGGTTAGCGACGCTTCAAGCTTCTCTTTACTGCCTGCTGGAATATCACCACTAATCTGAGCTTTTGGAATGGTCAGCACATAGGTGTCACCATCAGGGAACTTAACAGTAGTCTCGATAGCAATCGGTGCGCCTGTTAGCTGCTTGTCTAGAATTGCCTGAGTTCTTTGACTATAAGCCAAAGTTAGCGAACCTGACATGTCAGCCATCATTTCTAGGAAACTAGAGCCATAAAGGCCTGCACCTAAACAATTCTGACGTTCGATGTTGTTAGTCAACTCAAAGCTGAACGCTGTCACGCATGATACGCCCTGCGTTGTAATACCATCAATCTGAATGTCGCTAACGCTCAAGCTTGTGGCTTTAGGCGATGTAATGGCTGCTTCGGGCGATGGAGCAGACGCCACTAATGATGCCTCATAACCACTACCCATAAAGCCAAAGGTCATGCCGATAAAACCAGAGTCAGGAATGTCTAAGCTAAAGCTATTGACGCGCATACCTGACCAGTAGTGATACTGAGTAATGTCTTTATGATTTTTTTCCATCGCAAACAAGGAAACCACATCACCACCAAAGGTAATGGTATCTGTTCCGAGAGGGGCGTCAACAACCCAAGTATTGCCTGCTGCTGCTGCGATTAGGTCATCATAAGTAACTTTAATCATCTCAACTTCAACATCGCCCTCAGCGCTGGCGCTAGTCACCATACCTGCCGTGCGGATTCGACTATCAGCGATTGTTTCACTGTCAGTCATTTCAACCGTATTATTTAAACTATCTGATACGCGAGGTAAAACTTTCCAACCTGTTAGCGGTACGGTTTCTACATCGGTTTGCGGGACATACGATAGTACGACTTTAGTGCCTCTCGACATGGGTTTTCTCCAATAGTTACATTAAAAAGCCACTCAATCGAGGGCGGTGGGTTTGTGCTTAATTATCATCATAAGTGTAAGGTATATAAACTGTGGACAGATAGTAACTATCCGATGTTCGGGTGTTGATAGTACGAGCCGCATCAAGCCAAAGACTACCAACCTGATAGAAGCTAAAGTAATCTTCAAGGCTATCGGTTAGTCGGTTGATGCTTGCTGTGCCAGCACCTGTGTGCTCAAAAACTTCTATTGTCACGACACCTGTTCTGCGAGTGCAAGGGTCATCACCTATAGAGGCGACCTTTCTTAGTACGTGAGTGATGTATATCTGCGCCCACTGACCTGTAGATGGCACGTTAGGGTCTTTTCTGTTCTCATATCCCTTACGGTCAGGACTAAGACCATCAAAAGATGCAAAGCGACCCTCTATGGATTTTCGTATAAATTCTTTACTCATATCGTTAGCCTTTATACCATTGAGCGACACCTAAGAAAGCTGGTCTATACACACCCATAGGTGCTTGTGCTGACTTCGCGCCCTCTAGTTCATTACCGTAAGGCGTGGCGTTAGTAAACCACACGTCATGTAGCTTGGTCGTTGGGAGGGCTGCAATAGATGCCATACCTTCTGCCTCAGAACCTCTCTCGCCTAGTAATTTAAACTCACTGTGAGACCAGTTAGGTACGTCCATGCTGACATTGTGGTTGCTGACATATTGAGTAGTATCAATGGGAGATAAGTCAACCAAGCTGCCTATCATGTCACGACCAATTTTTTTCACATGATTGACAGCAACTTTCTCAACCGAAGCTGCAAACAGTGTTGGTGACTTATTCCACATTGATGCCCCTTAGTTGTACGACCCAAGTGGCTGACGCGGGATCACTTGCAACGGTAAGCACGTTGCGTTGCTTTCCGTCTTGCGTGATAACATCATCAATCTGTGGCTTTATAGTTACCTCGGACTGCAAGCAGATAAACTTAATATCATTAATATCAACCTGACTGGCTTGTATTTCAAAATCATTGTAGCTGGATGCGACACCTCGACCTGTGTAGGTCACATTGGTTGCACCAACATACTCTCCAAGCTCAGGGTCATAATAACCCTGACCACCTTTTCGAGTGCCTGTGAACGTACTCACGGTATCTTTTAATGCGCCATCGAAAGCTTTAGATAAGTGCTTAGTTATAAGTTGGTTTATCATAATAATTCTCGCTTGGCTCGTCAGGGTGACCTTCAAATATAATAGCCAATCTATCATCATCATTAATCACACCATACTCCCTTATTTTGGAATTTGGTTTGATTAATAATCCAAACTGTAATCCATAGCTCGTTAAGCTAAACCAACCATTGTGAGCGCCACCTTTATCGCTAAATTCAACTTCAACGGTGTCGGCTTTCACTTTAGTCACAAGCTGCTCTGTGCCACCTTTCGGAAGGCTAAGCAAGTGAGCCGTCATTAAAGCGGTTGCTAGTTCTAGCTTATTGTCATCTATGTCATACATATTAATGAATAGACCAGCATCGCTTAATGCTTGTTGACTCTCAATGTCATTTATGAATGACGGATAACGCTGTTTAAACGATGCTAAGTCCATGACTTTTACTCACTTATTTTTTAGTGGTTTCTTTCTTTGGTGCTTCTTTCTCGACACGTACAGCGCCCGACTCAAGTAATTCAGTGTACTGCTCTTTTTCAAGACCAACCACTTCTTGATTGGGTAGAAATGAACCTACCGAACCGACTGCAATATATTTATCAGCCATTATTATTCTCCTCATAAATTAGCAGTCAAGCCTTTAATCCTGACCGCCACATTTGGTTATGCAATAAATGCGTTACCACCAGAAACACCGTTAACGTTGCTTGGAACGATAAGCGGGCTTGACTCAGTGATCATCTTGATGGTGCTAGGGTCTTTTTCAACAACTTGATAGTCGAAGAACTCAAGAGCCTGACCATAAGCGTCTAAATGCTTAATTTCACACTGAGCTTGATAGCCCTGCATATCGGAAACCAAGTAGAAGCCTTTGGCGTTAATATAACGAGCAGGAACACCATTCAAGCGATGCGTCAAGTCATAGGTATAGAACTGAATACCAGCAACTTCACCGCGATACTGTGGCATATCAGGACGGCTTAACTGTGGAGCAAATGCACTTGGCGCATTAGCACCTAACGGCTCACGGAAACGCTCTTTGTATTCGTCTGTCTTAGCAAAGGCATTGAACACAGCACTTGACATGATAGCCATTTGAGCTGCTGAACCACCTTTCTCAATAAGCAAGTCATTCATGGTTTCAATGTCAGTAATAGGTTTGGCGGTTGCCGTGTTGTTCCACTTGACAGTAGGCGTATAATCTAGAGCAGAATCACGACCAAAATCAATTAGGTATGATGGATAATCATCACCAACACAAACTGTCTTACCAGTAGTAAGAATGTCAGTTGCCATCAAGATTTTACGATTGACGATAGACTGGCGCAAGTTATTAAACGTGCCAATCTGTGCCACACGTAATTGCTCTTGTTTTGACAACATACCGTTAGTAGTCGTGATGATACCTGCTTCACGCAAGGTTACTAGCAAGGCGGTATCGAAAACGCTATCGGGAGTTACTGAGCCAGCAGGTTTTAAGTAAGCTGCTTTTACATACTTACGCTGGAAGTCGCCTTGAGCTACGATTGGCTTACCTTGAGATAAAGGGGATACAAACGGAGCAAGTGGGCTAGAAGTTTCAAGCTCATCTAGTGGCACAGCGTCTTTACCATTGAAAGACACTTTTTTACCAAAGAACGTGTCTAGCAACCATGAATCAACTGGCTTGGTTTTGTTATTGACGATTGCTAGTTGACTTTCATCTAACAACTGTACTTCTTGACCTTGAATATTTACGGTAATACTCATAATTATACTCCTGTGCCAAACGGCATACGTAGTTCTAGTGATGTAGCCGTGTTAGCACGACCTCGTGCTGCTGCTGCATTCGCGGTGGTGACTTTAACACCATTCAATGACGTTTGCAGGACGTTAAACTCGCCCTGAGTATAAATTGGAATTTCAAACCCTGCTGCAATAGCTGCGTCAGCTTGATCGGCAGTAACGTCTTCAACGACAATGGCATTAAACTCTGCAATCGTTAATGGATGGCTTGCTACGTTGGTGGCAGGTGCAATAGCAACTAAATCACCACGCTTATATGCGGTTGCAGCTGTCGGTACGACTGAATCAGTCTGTACGCCATCACCAACTACTAGACCGTCTTCAGCGGTATATGCTACGTCTTGATACATCATAATTATACTCCTGCCCATTTAGCAATATTGGCATCTAGGTTGTCGTTTGTTTGATCGGTTTTACCTTGCGTTGCTTGCTCACCAAAGATAGCCAATGCTGGCTTGGTAGGCTCAACTGCTTTGGCAGGGATAAATGAAGTCGCCATCTTGAAAGACGCAATATCCATTGCTTGCATTTGCGCTGTTTCGTCTGCGGTAAACTCACGACCTGACTTTTCGGCTATTGCCTGAATGTCATCGGTACGTTGAGCAGCTTGAAAGGCTTGAAGTTCAGCATCTTTAGCAGACACCTGTGCTTTCAAATCTTGGTTTTCGGCTAGTGCCTGTTCTAACGTCATGCTGTCCTCCTCGGACATTTGGGAAATTGTTGGCTGACTTGATATATCATCAATCAAACCCTGTGTTAGTGCTTCTTGGGCTGAGAAAGTTCCGCCCTCCCAATCAGCTACTGTTTTTGTGTCAATGCCACGCTGAGTGGCTACGTGGTTGAAGAAGTTTTTGGCTGACTCGTCAACACTAGCCTGTAGTGCTGCGCTTTCGTCATCACTCAGGGCGGTAAAGTCATTAAAAGCACCTTTCCATTTGCCTGAGCGAAATATTGAAAACTTAACGCCACGTTCTTCGTAAGCTTTGGACTGCTCAGTATGGACGTTATAAACGCCAATAGAGCCGATACCTGCGCCTTTATGGGCGGTAATCGTATCTGCTGTAGCACCAAGCCAATAAGCTGCGCTGTACATGCTGCCACTAACGAACGTTTCGACTGGTTTTGCGCTGTTGGCGATAGCCTGTGTTGGCTCATCAATACCAGCAACGTAACCGCCGCCGCTGTCAATATCCAATACCACTTTGCTGACGCTGGGGTCGTTGTCAGCGCGTTTGACGTACTCAGCGATATGATTGTACCCTGTAATGCCATAGTCGCTGTAATCCTCGTCCATGTGCGGTACAAGTAGCCCTCTCACTGCGATAGTTGCAACGCCATTGGCTACAGAATAACCTGTAAGACCATCATCACTATCGTTCGTCATACGAGAAAAGTTGACCGCCTCAAGCGCCTTATCAATATCATGGCAAGTCAAAAGCTCATGGCTTTCAACGTCTGCTCTAATTCTTTCTTTTAAGTTCATGTTATTTGCCTTTTCCGAGTCGGTAAAGTATGTCCTTAGTCGGGTTGCTACTATTATCTAAATATTTTTTGTGGAGCTCAACCTCACGACCTAGCTCTTTGTCTATTTTGTCTTTATGTTTGACGAGCGCATCACGATAGTCAGCTAGCGTACTCCAATATTCCTCAGTCACATTATCAGGCTTACCAATACGCAATGTCTCGGACACTTGTTTTGCTAACCTAGACAACCTTACAATCTCAGTAACCATGCTAGGTATAGGTTCAGGCATGAGTTTGGTTATATAATTCATGTTGTGCGCGTGTTCGGCCATGTCATCTACCTATAAGTTTTTTAGCTGCATCAATTAGCTTTCCGAGTGAAGCTTTTGGCTTGTTTAGGAATCTGGTTGCTGCATCTGATATACGACCACTGATTTTAGTCACCGAACTTGATTGTTTGAAATTATCTAGCATAAGTGTCGATATCTTATCGTTCAGCAATCCTGTAAACCTGTCATTATATTGCTGTGGCGAATGACCAAAACCTTTGGCTGATTGACTGGCTGGCAAATCAACCGCTAGCGTAATGCCTCTTTGCTCGGCTTCTCGTGGTGTCAACCCTCTTGTTACACAACGGCAATTAAAATCCAGTGGTGGCGTGTTATATAGCCAAAAAGCATCGCCAATAGGTCTTATAGTCTTATTTAGTATCCGATGTTCGGGTCGAACCAAGTTGTCATTTTTAGTGACGTACATCAGGTAGGGTTTGTTTTTGGCGTTGGCTTGTTGCTGCATCCACCGACCATGACCATAAGCTGCTTGTAGGTTGGTTTGATATATGGTTTTAAGTCTGTGCCGTGGTAGGTCGATATCAACTAGATTGACGTTTTGCCGGAACTGCTCAAACGTGCTGCCGTTAATGAGCGCACTATCAACTTGTGCCATCACGTAGCGTATCTGCTCAACCTCTGCAAGACCAGCTATTGATACGGCTTGTTTGCGCTGTACGGCTGTTAGGACGTTATAGTATTCCTCGCCTATAACCACATCACGACTCAAGGCATAAGCAATTGCTTTTTCTAATTCTGTTGCCATTGCTTAATCCTTAAATTACATACGTAAAAAACCCCACGCTAAGTTAATAGGTGGGGTTTGTTGACTACTCCGCACAAGCAATTTCAGAAACAAGATTTCTTGGCTTTCGCCAAGCGTCTTAAGTTAAACGATACGGTCAACAAGTTAATTATAACACAAACTATTCGTCCTCGTAATCTTTGGGTAGTTTCCTGTCGAGATATTCAATAGCCAAAACAACTGCAATAAGTAAGTATTTACGCATATTAGTTCCCTGCTGACTCGTCAGTATATCCGTGAAGATCAGCAACCATCAAAGCGGTTGCCATGAATTGTGTGAAGTCGCTATCAGCCAAGTCTTGACCTACCATGTCGAGTAGCTTGGTACGCATGTCATCTTGATCGGTTGCACTCTTAATAACTGCCAATATAGCTGCACTGTCCATCGGCTGCTTGTTGGCTGCCGACATGCCAGTGGTTATGTTTTCAATTTCTTGCTGCTCGGGTGTAAACTTGGCCGCTAGTATCTGCTCGGGCGTGTGAAGCGCCACTTCTTTTTTCGGGCGTTGCAGTGGAATTGAATCTAAATCACTGCGCCCTAAAGCGCGTACTCCTGCAATGTATTTCTCGTCAATATCGTAAGTATCTTCATAATAATTACGATTAAACTCAACACCTTGCAAAGTTAGCTTGACATCTCTATCTGCTAGCTCGTTTTGAGCGCCTTTTTCAATCTGAAAGTTAAACCAAGGCGCTTCTGATATGCCGTTCATTTCGCAAATTAGGTTAATAAATTCACGAATGTATTTAGTAGCAAATTTCTTGTCTGACTCAAATATAATCTCTTGCTGACGCTCGTGAATTTGACCTTGACCTGCCGTACCACCTCTATCAGTTCCAGACGTTAGCGTCTGACCCAGCAAATACTTGGCCAAACGGCGACCAATTGCTTCGTCATATGCTTTGAATGACTCACCTGAGCCAACAGCGCCAATCGAATCTACTGAGTCACCCTCAGGCATGGTAAATATTGACTGATTGTGAGCAGCAGCCAGTGCTGAGGCCATCTCTTTAGTGTCGCCCTCAGTAGTACCGACTAATAATGGGCTACCAAAGCGTTCTAAAAACTTAGACCAAAACGTCCAGCCATTTTTCTTAAAAAACCAAAGCCAATAAACAGGGCTAAGAATTGCCACCCCTTTCGGATTGGCGTAAGTAGCACGATGTGATTGAAATAAGTATTTGACTTTCGTGTCAATCTCAACTGGCTGAGCCAAATTATCTGCAAAGTAAAGCAGACGACCATCATTTTTAGGCTCAAACCACTGCATCGGCTTTTCAGTTAAGCGAGCAGGAACAATTTTTCCTGTGGCGTTGTAGACCGCTTCGTCCCATATAATCTCACAAACACTATAGCCATACAGCTTGGCGTTCATGCTAGCCAGCAATAGGTGGTCTAGATGCTTGTTTAGCTGGTCGTAGACGAATAGAGCGTCAGTGCCCTCACTTGGGCTTAGCGTGTATCCTGCCTGCATTAGGTTGTCAATTCGTCTATCGACTTTCTCGACAATTTCATCATCACCCAGCAACATTGATAGTTGGTGGCGTTGAATACCTACTTTATTAAGAATTTCGTCGTTCTCAACACGCATCATGTTGTCAAAGAACTGATTGTACTGACTGACGGCTTGGTCACTATACAAATAACCGCCACTTGACGCTCTCATTCTAGTCATAGCCGACACGATGGGCTTGCTAGTCAGCGCATAATTTTTAACTCTGTCTATAATGCCCATAATGGTCTCTTAAAATGTACGAGTGCCAGAAGCACCGTATGAGTGTTTCGTTCTAAAGCCAACTAAGTTCTCACTAAACGCCATAACAATAGCATCTGCCAAGTTAGGTGATTTAACGCCACGCTTTTTAAGGTCAACTTTACTTTCAACCTTAACCTTACCTGTATTGTCTCGGTCTTGTCTGGGTGTTGATAACTGAGCCTTAATGGACTCTAAGTCTTCAATGCTACTTGAGATACTTATCATCTCACTTGGGTCAAATTTTTCGCCATCTTGAATGGCGTTATAAGTATTTCTAAAACGTTTGGCTAATGCCCACCACGCTTGCGCCTTTAGGTTGCCAAACATATCTTTGTTTAAAACTTTGTACTCGTATTCTTTTTTGGGTTTAATAACTGCGCCTGACGCTGCAAATTTGGCATAGGCAAGGTTAGGGCTTGAGCGATTCGAGGCATCTCGGTTTAGCTGTGCAATGTTCGAACCCACACTTGCACCAACACCTATCGAGTCGTATATGTATGCTCGCGCCTTTTCCTTGAGCCGTACCATAGGCTCGTGCGCTGCTTTTTAGCAGCTCGTCCTCTTTTCCTTGCCATTCGTCAATCCCTAGCAGTACGCTACCATGCTTAAATGCTGTGGCGTTGGTATCTTCACCTGCGTCAGCAACGTCATACCCAACCACTCTCGAACCTTCTGCTTTAAAGCCAAGTTTTAGGTGAGCATCTACGGCTGCGTTAATCCACGAGCGTTTAATAATCGCCATTTCATCATCTGATTTAGCAACGCCAAGATAGGTATGCTCGTAGTCCTCGTAGTCGGACTTTTTTTTGGCGTCAATGACTTTTAGTATGGTATTTGATAAAAAGGGGTTTTCATCGTAATTGATATGACGAACGATAGTATCGGGTGGGGTATTAATGACAAAATGCTGATAAACAAAATCAGTCACCAAGTCAGGGTTGAAAAGTAGCCAAAATTGACTGTTCTCTTTACGAATAGTCGGCTCTAATATCTCCCACTGAGCGCGTGTAAGACTATGAGCTTCCTCAATCCAACAAACATCAATACCTTCTAACGACTTAATTTCTTCAATATGTCGCCAAAGACCATAGAAAATAAACTCACTGCCTGTCTTTTTATTGACAATCTTATTTTTCAGTACATCGAAATTGTTTTGCAAACCAAAGCGTGCAATCTGCACCTTTAGTAGCGTATAAACACTTTCTTCAATCTTAGACTGAATTTGGCGCGCACATAAAAAGCGCACGTTATAGGTGTTGGCTAAAAAAATAGCAAAACCAGCAGCATCCCAAGAATTATGGGTAACCGTACCATCTTCTAAACAAAACAGATGGTCACCATCAATCGAAAACCCTGCGTAATCACCCGAGCCTAACGATTTAACCTTTAGAACTGAGCTGCCACCGTTTTTATTTCTATGCAATGGCTTCTTTAACGCTTGCTTTCTTGGTAATTTGTTCGGTACGGTTGAAATGTCACCACTGATTGAGATATTAAAGCACTCACCAGTCTTAGTAACGCCATTATGCGTCCACTTGGTCTTTCTTGTAGATATTAGAGCAGGAAATCCTAACCATGATGCTAGTTTGTGAATATCACGAGCAATTAGTTCGTCTTTTTGCGTAATAACGAAACAAGACTTATCCTTGCTATATGTGCCATCACTATCAATAATGCCTGCCAATATTTCTAGGCGCTGATTTCTTGATGCCGTCATGTATTCAAGCGGTATGGATTTTTTCGACTTGCCAGCACTTGTTAACTTGATGCCGTTTTCGTATCGCTCTGCAACGATGCCTTGTGATCTAAACGATTCCCATAAAGGGAACGGCTTTTTAGATGGGCTAAATATTCTATATGTTGACGCTGAATTGTTTTCTTTGGTATTAACATTAACACCAAGACCGCGACTTTCCGCAATTTCGTGAATGTATTGTACAATCTCAGCATCTTCTGTGGTAATTGATAGCGAATCTTTATTGCCGTCACCTAGCCACATGCCTAATAAGTATGGTGGTATCTCTAATTCTTTGTGCTCAAACTCAAAACCAACACGGTATCCCTTGAAGTGGTTACGCTTGCGGTCTGACCAAGACATAAACTCTTTAACTGGCACATTAATAATATCGCCAGAATCAGGGTAACGGCCATCACGTTTGGCTGATTCACTTTTTCGTAGGCTTAGGATATGGTCTTCGTTGACCACATAGTCCATGCCGAACGACTGCGAAACTTGAAACAACTCAGAAACGCCTTTAGTGGTGTGCATTACGTTACGGATGCAACCATTAGCGCCCATTACTTTATCACCAACGGTGACCCGCTCAACTGGCTTGGTATAGCCATCATGCATGATGACCATCGTACCTAGTGCCAAGCACTTACTTGAGGATCGCCCTCCGATTAACACGCGGTTGCGAGCCTGCACTTTCCAAAACTCTTTAAGAGCCGGATTGAGCGTAGCCTTGCCACCTGTGTCAGGCGTTGCTATCTTTATCTTCTTAGCCATCGTCGTCACCGTTTCTTTGGTTTTGCACTCAAGTCTGTAGATTTGTGTTTTTCACAGAAGTAGTCCCCGCTACAATCTTTAGGCACTGAGAACATTCGACTGTCACAATTAGGCACTGAGCAAGATACAATCTTTCGAGAGCTAGTCGGCATATTACCCATCGTCTTCACCGTCATCGTCGGGATATGGGCTGGGTTCGTCCTCGGCAGGTTCGCTTAGCTTTTCTGCTTCGGCATAGAAATGACCAAGACCAGACTGTATCTTCTCTCCTTTAGAGGTATGGTCAACACTCTCAACAAGAAAACCAAGCATTTTAGCTTTTCCCATCGTGGCAGCTACCATCGCTGACGATTGAGCGATACTGGCGTTCTTGCCTTCTTTACGCGCTTCCTCAAGCTCTTGAATGAGGTCGTCCACCGTTAGTCGGTTTCGAATTGCTACGTCTTGTCGTAGCTCTGCAATTGCCATCCTGATATTTGGTCTTCCCATGTTTCTAGCACCAATCGCTTGAGCTGAGCGCTCACTGTAGCCTGCACGTATGGCAGCTTGTTTGGCGTTGCTGTCTTTCATGTATTCATCTACAAAATTAGCCTGTTTATTGGTAAGGCCATTGAACGCTGATTCATTACTCATGGTTGTTAGCCTCCCTGACGGCTTTTTCTTTATTTGATAGATCAATACGCTTTAAGTAGTAGCTTGCTTTTTCACGTTCAACGCCAATGTCTTCACGAGTCTTTAAGCATTTATAATAATACTCTCGACCCGCCTCTGCCGTTTCTGGCGAGTGGTACTTATCGTAGATGTCTTTGGCTGAGTCAATGAACATGGCTAGTCTCTTTCGAGTGGACATAAAAAAAGCACCTAGCGTATGGGCTAAGTGCGGTAGCGATATAATGCAATAAT
>JGI1221J15618_1145926_pt1 | contig 16448 bp, 5 predicted proteins | sample LakVidmifraction_4_FD_15618 | JGI IMG/M metagenome (IMG submission 15618) | reverse complement strand
GCGCTAGTCTCTTGGCTTCTAAGTCGGCATCAGATGATGCTAGTGATGCAGCTGATAGGCAAGGCGCTGCAACCGACAAGCAATCACGGATAGCACAAGAACAATGGGATATGTATAAGCAGACCTACGCCCCATTAGAAAAGGAATTTGTTGATAAATCTCGACAAGGTATTACGCCTGACATTGACGGTGTTACTGGTCGCGCTTCTGCTGACGTTGTTCAAAGCTTTGATAAAACACGAGAAAGCACTAATAGAACAATGGGCCGTTATGGTATCAATCCAAACTCAGGCCGGTTTACCAGTTCAAATCGTGATTTAGATATTGCTCAGGCAGGTAATGAAGCAGGTGCAGTTAATCGCGCTCGAACCAATGAAATAAACCGTGCTGATGATGTTGGTTATTCCCGTATTCAATCAGCGGTCAATGCCGGTAAAGGTATTCCATCAAGCGTTAACTCTCAACTAGGCAAAGTTTCGCGTCAACGTGGAAACCAGTCTGACAATTATGGGCAGTCAGCAAGTAGCACGGCTAACTTTGTTTCCGGCCTGCCGTGGAATGATTTATTCAGCGGTGGTGGTAGTAAAAATTCAATAAAAACGGCACCAGCAGCACCATCAACGTCAGGCGGCGGTGGATGGGGAATAACACCAAACTCAATCGGGGGGGTAACGCCATGAGCATAGGTATGGGTTACGTAGCAGATGGTATGAATAGAGGTATGGAGCGTAGACGCGGTATTGATATTCAAGAAGATAATATAGCGATGGCAAAAGAGGACCGTAAACGCAAGATTGCCAACGAAACGCAAGACCGAGGAATAAGCGTTCCCTTAGCCAGAAGCAATGCAGATACGTCTATTGCTAAAAATGAAGCCAGCAATAAATTACGCCCAGGCGAAACAGAAAATACAGCTAAGAAGCAGGTCGTTAACGGCAGAGTAATTGATCATGCCGCTAAAACATTAGCTGAAAAACAGGCGTTAGCGGATAGCAAGGTAGCCTTAGATGCTGAGCAGACTAAGGTTACGCGTACCGCTATTCCTAAAAATGAAAAGCTAACTGATTCTCAACGCAAGGTTAAGCAAAAGAAAGCCGATCACGAAGTAAAAACCGTTGATAAGAAACTGATGCAGCAAGATGAAGTTGACGACATGGCGTATGAAACAAAGCAAATGGAATTTGAGATAGCCAAGACACTACAGGGGCCAAGATCAGCAGAAGCCGAAGCAAAGATCGCGGAAACACAGCATAAAATTTACGGCAATGTTTATACGATAGCTAAATCCGATCCAGCGCGTGCGGCACAGATGGTTAACGATGTTAAATCTAACGGCATCACTACTGCGGCTGACATTACCTTTGAAGATGGCATGATGCGAATTGTCGATGCCCAGGGCCAAGTATTAGAAGATCCTAAATACGGCCTTGCTGAATTTAACATTAATGACATGGAAGCGGCCTTTGGATCTACTGATAACAAAGATGATCCATCAATAGTACGCGTAGCAAACTGGCTTGTTAAAAATGACATAGCAAAAGATGAATCCGCTGCTTGGGATATGGCTAATAAAGCTAAAAGCAATCCAGAAGATATGGCGATGGATATAGCTAAATCAATGAAGAAGTTTGATAGGGATTCTTACAGACGACCATTAGCCGATCTTTATAAAGAAGCACTTGCAGTCCTTACTGATTCAGGGCAGGAAGAAACAGGCGGAGATCAATATACCGAAGGGCAGCAAGCCCAAGATGCTGATGGAAATATAGTGACACTTACTAACGGGCAATGGGTGAGCAAATAATGAGTAGCCAACTTCCTAAAGGATTTGAACTAATTAAAGAGCCTGCCAAAGCTCCTGCTAATAAAAGCAGTCAATCATTACCTGCTGGATTTAAGTTAATGGATGCTAGCAACTCGATAGATCCTGAGATAACAGCATTAAATGAACAGGACCGGAAGCCCGAAGGACAAATAGATGCTTTTGTTCAAGGTGCTAAGTCAACAGCAAATAGAATAGGCGCAAGCGTAGATACTATTCAGGGTGATAAAAAAGAACTAATCGAGGGCAAGGAAGATGCTGCGAAAATCGAGAAAACAGAAGCTCAAGAGGATTTCAGTAGTAGCTATAAAACGCTAACAGATGGTGAGCACGGTAACTTTGTTGGCGAACTTACAAATGCTGTTAAATCAGCTGGCGTAGCTGCTTGGGAGAACCCCGAAGGTGCGGCTGATGAATTTGCAGCGCAAGCGCCTAACTCGGCGGTCGTGATGGGCAGTGGTTTTGCCGGTGCGAAACTTGGCGCTATGGCGGGAACCACTCTAGGTCCGGCTGGTACAGTTGTCGGCGCTCTAGTTGGTGGTGTGGTCGGCATGTATGTCGGTAACGCTATGGTTGAAACAGGATCTATCGCTCAAGAAAAGATTGTTGACGGTTCCATCTCTGACGAAGATATGGACGAAGCGTTAAGGCAGGGACTTGTTAAGTCCGGCGTTATAACAGGCGCTGATACTGCTACGCTTGGCTTGAACAGGCTCATTATGGGTGCGCCTAGTCGTGCTGTAGAAAGCGCTGTTAAAAAATCATTGCTTGATAATGGTGTAGATATTGCTCAAGAATCTTCACTGAAAGCAGCGCTTGCAAGCAAAGACGTTATGAAAGCAGCTGCTGATGCCGGTGCTGACGCGTTTATCAAAACAACTGGAATAAAGAAAAGAGCAGGCAGGGGATTAACGGCCTTTGGTCTTGAAATGAGCGGTGAAGGCGTTGGCGAATATACCGGTAGCTCTGCTGCTGGATTAGATGCCTCTGTATCTGATGCGGTACTAGAGTCCATCATGTCTATGCCTATGAGCGTGTCTGAGCTATTTGTAGCGAAAGAACTTGGTAGAAAGCCAGGGAAGCTTACTGATGAAGTAAATAACGCTGTACCTATGAATGATGGCCCAATGCCACCAGACGATACGGTTTACAGTGAATTTGATGATAATGAAACGGTCTTTGATGCCGCTGACGCAAATGACGATGCCATTATTGATACTGCCGAGGACGCAGCTTATACAGTCGGTGACAATGAAAACGTAGATATTTTTGAACCTGAAACACTGCAAGATGCTGAACCGGTTAAAGCGACAGGTATACCGGTTGAGGATAATGCAGTATTGCAAGATCCTATCATTCAGAATGAAGATGCTGGTGCCCTCGTTGATGAAGGCACCATAAGACAAGTACCTGAAAATTCTGAATTTACACCTACACATGAAATGCCAAGCGGCGAACAAGTGCAAGCCGTTGACGGTGAAGATGGAGTCTATATAGATGCAGAAGGCTTTGAATGGGATGAACCCAATGCCACAGCAATACAGGATAGTACTGCCGATGCAGGAACAACTCCTGCAAATGACCGTGGAATACCTGAACAACCACAATCACAACCTGTCGAGCAACCTAGTAGTGACAGTGCCGTACCAAACGTACCGGCATTAGTAGGTGCTACAGATAAGGTTTACACACCTGACAATCAAGAAGTTGAAGTGCAGTATGAAATACTCGATGCTGCAGACTTAATTTCTTCTAATGACGAAGCAGGCAATCTAAACCCTGACTTCCCGATGTATCTACAGCCGCGTGATCGTACCGGTAAAAAATCACAGGCACAGATCAATAAACTTGCAGCTGATATCAACCCTGAACGACTAGGCGTAACTAATAGCGTTACTGATGGCGCTCCGATTATTGGTAACGGTAACATTGTTGAATCGGGTAACGGTCGCGTGCTGGCCTTACGTAAAGCGTATAAGGGCAAAGGTGGAGCCAAGTACAAGCAATGGCTACAAGACAATGCTGATGGCTTTGGCGTAGGCGCTAATGATATAAAATCTATGCAAAGCCCAGTACTGGTACGCAGACGCACTACACCAATGAATGAGCAAGAGCGTACTCAGTTTGCCATTGATGCTAATAAGCCAACGGTTGCCGGTATGTCTCCGCTTGAATCTGCTAAGACAGATGCCGGTTTAATCAGTGATGAATTGCTTGATAGCTATATCCCTAGTCAAGATGGCAACGTACTAGCCGCCTCTAATAGCGCGTTCTTACGGTCGTTTTCTCAGGCCATTGGTGGCAACGATACATCAAGCTTAATGTCCGGCTCTGGTGAATGGACCCGACAAATGGCAGGTCGTGTTCAAGCTGCCGTATTCCATAAAGCATATTCCAACGACTCATTAACTAACTTACTGGCTCAAGAAGCCGATCCCGATATTAAAAATGTGATCAATGCGTTAAATGTTGCGGCCCCGTATTTTGCCAAGGTAAAAACACAAGCTAAAGCGATTGGATTAGACTTGCCTGGTATCATTTCAGATGCAGCAGCAATACTTGTCCAGGCTAAAAATAGTAAAGTATCGGTAAGCGATCTGGTTAAACAAGCCGGTTGGTTTGGTGATATAGATCCGGACACGGCTAATATGGCTGAGTTTTTAGACTCATACAGCCGCAGCTCTAAAAAACTTGCTACATTCTTTGTGAGCGTAGCAAAGGGTATTGAGCAAGAAATAGCACAACAAAGTAATGGCGATATGTTTGAACGACAGCCAGCGAGCATTAATGATATTCTTTCACGAGCAGCAGAATCAGTAGAGGCCAACAATGAAAGACAACAAGAAACAACCGACCTATTCTCCGAAGCAGAAAAGCCAAGCAATGAACCGGATAATGCAACAAGCAGTGACGGAAGCGAACAAGCAGCATCCGGACGAGCAGCCGATGAAGTGGACACCGACACAGCCAAACAGCCAGAAGTAAAAGCGGATAAACCAAAGCCATTAAGCAAGCTAGATGTAGCGACTAAGTTCATTACAGTAAGCAAGGGTGAGAAAGTAACCTTTAGTGGTGATGTTGGTTCTGCGTCTACAGGCAAAGAATACACCGTTAATAAAATCAATAAAGATGGCTCTATTGATGTTTCAAGCGACACGGGTTCAACCATTATTAGCCTTGCTGAAATACGTCGAGCTAAAAATAGCGGTGTAACAGTAACTAAGGCCGAAGCAGAAAGAAAAACCAAGCCATCTAAACCAGCTAAAGACCGTTTTGCTAAGAACAAAATATTTACAAATGACAAAGTAGAAGCAGCTAAGGCCCGTATGCGTGCTAAGTTGGGACAGTTAAATAGCGGTATTGATCCTGAGCTAATGCTTGACGGCCTTACTATTACCGGCGCTTATGTTGAGTCTGGTTTGCGTGATTTTGTCGAGTATGCAGATTTAATGGTCAGTGACTTTGGTAACGGAATTAAGCCTTACCTTGTGTCGTTTTGGGAAAGCACGCGATATCATCCTTCTATGCAAGATCAAAGCGAGGGCATGACTGACGCAGCAACCGCTAAAGCCTACGTTGATGAAATTAGTGATACACTTTTAGATAATGACAAGGGAGCCGATAATGCAGACGGAACAACAAAACTACCTAGCGGAGAAGCTAGCGGATCGTCTAACGAATCTGGAATATCAAATAGCGAATCCGGATCAAATGACAACAGTGGAACTGAAAAAGGCGGTCAAGGATTACGAAACGGACCGCGAGATACTAGTGCAACTGATACTAGCGAAGGGCAAGGAAATGGATTACGAGGCGACAATGCGTCAGTGGTCGGATACGAGTCCAATGAGCAAGTTGAACAGAATGTCCAGCTACAAGCTGGCGAAAACGGACGCTTACCAAGAAATAATGGGCCAACTAATTACGACCTAAGAGATAAATCTAATATTGCTTTAACGCCTGCTAAACGTGAAAAGGTCAACAAAGCCGTACTTGATATCCTTAAAAAGCCGGTTAATGATGTAACCGAAGCGGATAAGGAAATGCTACGCCAGTACACCGGCAACGGCGGCTTAAGTAATAAGTATTCAGAGGACAAGGGTGCGGCTATATTTAACCAGCACTACACTGATTACACTACCATTAAAGAAATGTACCGCGCGATAGAAGCTGCCGGTATCAAGCCTAAGAAAATATTAGAGCCATCGGTTGGTAGTGGTAATTTTATTGGCCTATTCCCTGATGCTAATTGGACAGCCGTTGATATTGATGCTGATAACACTGATGTAGTTAAGCGTTTATATCCTAAAGCTAAAGTATCGACTGAAAGCTATGAAACATTTCGTGGCCAAGGTTTTGATTTAATCATATCTAATGTGCCGTTTGCTTCTGCCGTATCTTTACCGCGTGAATACATGAACTCGGTACAGCCTGCATTTAAAGCTATTCATAACTTCTTCTTTGCTCAATCAATAGATAAAGTGAAAGACGGTGGCATTATTGCCTTTATGACTTCAACCGGTACGATGGATGGAAGTACTGAGGCCGCCAAGCTACGCAAGCACTTAATGTCTAAGATGGATGTCATCGGTGCGTTTAGATTGCCACAAGGCACGCAGAAGGCCAATGCAAGCACAGAGGTAATGATTGACGTTATCTATTTGCAAAAGCGACCTGATGGCGTTGAAACAAAGCAGCCTGAAAAAAATCAATCTTTCACACGTACCGGTTTTAAACTGGGCCATAAGATCAATCAATACTTTATTGATTACCCTATGTCGGTACTGGGCGATATCGCTGCCGGTGTTGATAAAACCAAGATGGGCAGAGAGGGCTTAATCGTAACCGGTGAAGCACGCTATCAGGACATGGTGCTTGAGCCGGTTGATTACACCACCGAGGACGAGTCAACCGAGCGTGGCGATGGTCGTACCGTTTTCCTAGACCAGAAAGCCGCACAGGAATACGCTGATGCTAACGGTTTACTGTTTGTCGATACTAAGAAAACACCCTTCTTTAAAGATGGTGAAGTCTACGATACTAAGATCTCGTTTGTTGATGTATCTGGTAACGGCATGTTTGGTCATAAGGTCACAGGCGTTCAGGCTGATAAATTAGCCGAATTAAAAGTGATTGATGAAACGCATGATGAAAAACTTGTTGAAGCGTATAAGGCTAAGCATGAAAACTCACCACATAAGGATCGTGGTCTAAAGGCATGGGCCAAAACCAATCATGCAACCGCACAGCTTAATTCATTACTCGCCTTGTTCGATGAAAACTATAACTTAAGCGAAATATTTTCAGAGCAAGTACGGTTTGAGGACAGTGGAAAACTTGAAGTAACAAGCAAGTCGTCACTTAAAGATCGCGCTGAATCATTAGAAGATCCAGATGGTATCATTAAAGGTGACAGTGACTTACTTAGTAATGATGAAATTCAATCATTATTAGATACCGGTAAGTATGCACGAGTGGGTAGCACGACAATTCAGAACGCACGCCTTTACTATGCTGGCAATATCTATAAAAAGGTTGATGAATTATCACGCGTTAAACCGGCACAGCAGCGAGACAAACAGCTTGCTAAGTTAAACAGTGTCATGCCAAAGCCTACGCCAATCAGACGGATCACGATAAAAGGTAATGAATCATGGCTGCCTGCTAGTGCGAAAGCATCATTAGGCACTCGCGATCACTATGACGGCACTAGCTTCTTTGGTACTAATGTCTTTGATGATAACGCCATGCTTAACCTTTATAACAAGTACATTGCTGGCAACCCGATAATTACCAAGGGCAAGGAAGAATTGCAGGACGAGTATAACGCTCGGCTAAGGGATGCCCAAAGCACGCTAACTGATGATGTACTGCCTATGGTTAGACAGCATTTAATAGACGACGGCTTAAGCGCTGAGCTTGAGGACCAATATAACCGAAGTAAAAACTTTTTTGCTGTTCCAGTTTTTGACGGTTCATCACTGAAGAACCTGCCTAAGACTTTTAGAGGCAAGCCGTTCAGTTTGATGGCACATCAACAAGAAGGTGCAGAACGGGCCATTTACAATAAGAAAGGCGTGATTGCCTTCTCCCCTGGCCTTGGTAAAACACCAACAGCGATTGTTGTTGCTGATCAGTTACTACAAAAGGGCGTTATTAAAAAGCCTATATTTATCGTGCCTGCTAATACTATCCCCCAATGGGAAGAAAGCGCACGCGAGTTATACCCGAATGCCAAAATTTTCGAGTTTCCAAAATTCAAGACCGGTATAAATAAAGGAAAGGTTAAGGATTGGCCTGCTATGTCGGCGCAAGATAAAGAAAAAATGGTCAATGATTTAACTAATAACCGTTATGACTACACCTTTATCAGCTCTAACATGGCCCAAAAATTTACTATCCCTGCTAGAAAGTATAGTGAATATGTTGATCGCCTAGTCGAAAGCATTAACGGAATGGAAAGACCTGATAGTGAATTGACTAAAAGCCAGATCAAGGCGAAAGCTTCACGTATAGCTAAAATGGAAGTGCTTAAACGCACCATGATGAACGCAAGACGCGAGGAAGCAAGCAGCGGTTTTGACATGCAGACACTCGGTTTTGATGCTTTGTTTGCAGATGAAGTGCAAAATTATAAAAACATCGGCATGCAATCAGGTGATGCAAAAGGTGGCATAGGTGCGGATGTTGCATTAACGTCTAAATTCCCTATTGGTAGAGATGGAAAGCCAGATAAAACGGCTAATCCTACATCGGTAACATTGGGTAGTTCACGGTCATACGATTTTAGATTTAAGACTATGTACATATCTGAAATGAACAACGGTAATAACGTGTTCTTACTAACCGGCACACCTACGCCTAATAAGCCGCTTGAGCTTATGACACTGCTGCATCATCTTGATACGCATATATTGGATGAATACGGCATTGAAAACGTGGGTGATTTTGTTGATATGTTCTTTACGATATCTGAGGAATCCGGCACGAGCGTGTCAGGTGAGGCGCGTATGCAGCCTGAGCTTACCGAAATTAAAAATATTGATGCGCTTAACAGCATCATTACTCGGTATGTTGATTATCGCTCACCTGAATCAGCAAAAGATTTAACGCGACCAAAACAGATTGACGTTGTTCACAGTATTTTGCGTAGTGATGATGCCATTTCAGTATTTGAAGATGTTCAGGCTCGATTGCTTACCGCGATTGAAGATGCCAAAGCTAAACGTACCGGTGAAATTGTTGATGATGCTGAAACGGTCATTCAAATGTATAGCGCCGGTCGTGATGCCAGTATTGATTTACGCTTATACCGGCCTACTGATAAAAGCACAGTAGTGCCAAGAGGCACTATCTTTGAAGATGAAACAAGAGCGGATTATTCTAAGATAGCCAAAACAGTAGAATTGGTCACAGCAAAAGTTAAGTCCAATGCTAAAGCAGGTCAGATCATATTCTTAGACAGATTAAAGTTTGCAGGCAAAGGCTCAACTCACAGTGATATCAGAAACAAAGTTATTGCTGCTACCGGACTGAAACCGACAGAAGTTTCTTATGTGAGCGGTAGCGCACACGTTAACCCTAAAACGGGCGAGGAAGTAACGAGTGGACCCAAGACTGAACGCCTGCAAGATATCATTGACGCTTATAATCGAGGAGAGATAAAAGTAATTATCGGTAATACGGCTAAGCTTGGCGTGGGCGTTGATCTTCAAAAGTACACTACAGATATTTATCAAGTTGATAAGCCTTACCGACCTGATGAAGTTGAACAGCGTAACAATCGTGGCGTTCGTCAGGGTAATGAAAATTCAGAAGTAACCGTTCACACGTTCACCCAAGTTGGTACCTTTGACGAAATGAGCGAGCGTATTCTTGCCAGCAAGCAAGGGTTCAACGACATCTACTGGAAGAATCAGGAAAGTGATACGGCTGAAATTGCTAATGAAGGCATACCCGATGCTTACGCAGCAGCGATTGAGCTTGAATCAAATCCCTATAAGAAGAAAAAACTTATGGTGGAGCGTGATTTAGCCGGTGCAAGAAAAAAACAAGAGGCTATTGAAAAGCAGATATCGGGTATTGCCAAACGCATTCGTACAGCAAAAGCAAATACCACAGACTTAATCAATGTTAATAGAGGTATTGATACTAGACCTGTTCCTGCTTATGAGGGCAAGACTGATGCCGAGAAAAAACCTTTAATCGCTGCCTTTAAAAAGCGTATGACTGAGCAGAAGGCTAATAACATCGCTCGTATTGCTGAATTAGAAGCAAGCATTACAGCGCTTAATCAAGATCATGAACAACGCAAGCAAGACTTGGCAAGCCATGTCGATACCATAAGCACCATGAGAGAGACTTATGTTGTTAATGGCCAGGTGAGCTTGTCGGCTATCGAGGCTAGTGACTTGGTTGATGACAGTCAAGTTAGCGAAGGTGTACCATACAGCTATGAGCGAAAAGAAACCGGCATACAACAAGATAGTAGTGATTACGCAGCCGCTACAGACCTACTCGTCACCGCAGAGCTATCAGGTAGCCAAGCCCAAGCCAGCGATAATTTTAGACTTCAATACAAGCAGGTTGAAGCCGGAACAATAAGCTCAGGCTTAGATACGGTTAATACTGCCGAAGATGCCGCGCATGTAATAGCGTCAATCAGAAAGCACGCACAGGAAACAATGTTAGCTATTGTTACCGATAGCAAGGGCAAGATCATTAATGTTATTCGTCACTCAAAAGGCGATAAAAGCTCATCTATTGTTGCCGTATCAGAACTGGTTGGTGCGGTAGCTGCTACTGATAACGCCGCTAATGTGTGGTTTGCTCACAATCATCCTTCTGGAAATACGGCCCCATCACGATCTGACGCAATGATAACTGACAGGCTCAATGAAGCCATGTCAGGACTGAATGTAACATTGCGTAACCATGTCGTTGTAACACCTGACGGCTTATTTAGCGTGGTTAGCGATACCAGTCAAAACAGGATCGGCAAAAAAATAACCCCATTAGTTAGAGATAAAACAATATCACTCACTGAGCGAGTTATCAGAAAGAACAGATCAATGACTGATGTTCAAGCGCTAACTGACGCGGTAAGTGCGGCTGACTATGTTGAAAGGCTAGAGGCCAACTCAGGACTGTTACTGCTTAATACGTCTAATAAACCAATTGGCGTTATCGGTCTGACTAATGATGAACTTGGCAGCTTACGATCAGGTGGGAGCATTAAGCGGATATTGACAGCAATTAGCGAGACTAACGCTTCCGCAGTTATGGCTATAGCAGGGGATAGAAAGACCGCATTTAACATTGGCAACTATCTTGCTCGTGTATCTGGATCTGACTTTAGGCACCTTGATACGTTTATAAAGACAGATAATCACACGCAGTCATTAAGTGCCAAAGGCGACCCGCTAGGCGATAAAGAGTCGCCGTTCTACTCAAGAGGTGCCGACAATAAAGCGAAAGGGATTAGTGAGCAGCAGGCGAAAGATACCGTTAATGGGTTTATCGATTCGTTTAATGGTAATGTTCCACTAAATATAAGAATCGCTGAAACTCAGGAGTCTATCTACGGTGAACAAGGTTCAAAAGAAAATGCTGGCACGATCAAGGGTGCGTACCATGCGAGAAGGGGAGCGCTGGTCTTTATCAGAGGCAACGCACATTCAGTATCAGACGCAATCAGAACATTGCGGCACGAAGTCCTCGGTCACTACGGCCTTAACACGTTTAAGCCAGCAGATAAAAAGGCTATTCTTGAAAAAATAATTGCATCTAAAAACCATTGGTCACTTAAAAAAGAATGGGCCAGAGTTGAAGATCTGTATAGCGATAAGTCAGAAATGGAACAGGCCGAGGAAGTATTCGCCTTCACTATCGAGAACGAGGCAACCGTATCAAGCAGGCTCATTGATGCCATACTTGAGTTAATTCGTAAGGCACTGAAAGCGGTAGGCATTGGCAAAGGCATTATTACTAAAAGCGAAATAAGAACGCTTGCTAAAGCTATGGCAAGCCAGATCCGTAGTGGTGAACGCACGCAACAAACTTTTCCTGATAGTGACCAAGATCAGTTTAGTCGTAATGAGGAAAATGAATGGTTGATCGCTAAAGAAAAAGGATTGTCTATGTCAAAAGCTGCTCGCATGAGTCGTGCCAAGGACATGGGCTTTGATGTTGATACTGTTTATTATCATGGTACTGCTAATTCATTTAAAGGCTTTAAGACCAATTTAGGCTATGACAATAGAAGCTTTATGTTTGTATCTGCTGATCCCGAAACGGCTAGTGACTTTGGTATTTACAAAGCCAGTGATCTTGGTTTTCAGAAAAAGTTTGATGCTGAAACTGAGGTAGAAAGAAGCGATGCCGAGGAAGCCATAGACGGTTCGTCAGGAGCAAATGTTTTGCCAGTAATGATCCGCCTTAAAAGCACATTTGATTATGAAAATAAATCACACGTTGAGTCAATAAGTGAAGCGTTAAATAAGGGTCAAATTATTGATGTTAGCAATGGTCTATGGGACGTAATAGAAAACATTAGGGTACAGCGAGCTATTAGAAATGCCGGTTTTGATTCGTTTTATGTCAGAGAAGCAGGAGAAAAAAACTTAGCTATCTATGATCCAAGAAACATACGGTCAATTAACGCAGCTTTTGATCCTGACTACATGGACACATCTGACTTACTCGCTAGACGTGATGATGGTGATATAAACGAGCCAATGCAATTCAGCGATGATGACAGCACAGGCTTTGCTATACCTGATGAAACGATGGTCACGGTGGTTATTCGTAAACTGCAAGATAAACATAAAGTATTAAAAGACCTGCAGTCTAATATCGTTGATGTGAACGGGATCTTGACCGAAGAAAATAATGCTTACTTAGCAGAAGAAGCCTTTCACGGTAAGGCTGAAAATGATCTTGATATTTTACGAACGGAATATGTTGAGCCATTAGCGAACAAGCTGGCTAAGTCCGGAATTAGCCAGTCACAGCTAGATCAATACCTTATTGCTAATCATGCTAAGGAACGTAATGACTATATTGCCTCAATAAATCCAGAAATGCCTGATGGTGGCTCTGGTATGAGTGATGCAGAGGCAGACGGTATTTTAAATAATATTGCCGCATCTGAAATGCAGCCCGAGTATGATGAATTAGCTAGTATCATCTATGACATGCTGGCTGATGTGCGTGATCTTATTCGTGACAGCGGCTTAGAGTCGAATGGTGTTATTGATGCCTGGGAGGAATCGTATCAGCACTACGTACCATTGAAGGGCCATGCTTCTGATGATATTCAAGAAGGCGGCCCTCGAACTGGTAGAGGTTTCACCATTGGCGGCAAAGAATCTAAACGTGCATTAGGCCGTAAGACGGAAGCGGCAAGCCCATCGACGCAAACCATTATTGATATGACAGAAAAGCTTATCCGTAAACGAAAGAATGAAGTTGGTAACGCCTTTCTAAAGCTTATCGAGGACAATCCTAACGAAGAGTACTGGCAGATCTTTACCAGTGACCGGCCTGAAATGACCAAAGGCATTAAGAAGTTAGCCGATGGTGACGTGGTTACCGATATTCCTGTTCCTATGGCTATGATGTCTGATCGTTACTTCACAACTAAGCGTGATGGTGAAACTTATTATATTAAGTTAGAAGATGAACGCTTAATGAAAGCGATGAAAAATCTTGGGGTGGAAAATAATAATACATTGGTGCGAGCATTAGGCGCTATCAACCGCGTTTTATCATCATTGAATACAAGTTATTCACCTGAATTTGTCATCTCTAACTTTTCTCGCGATATTCAAACTGCGATATTGAATCTTAGTGCTGAGCAAACGATTGATGATGGTAAGGCGAAAGGTGCCGAGATCGTATTAGACGTAGTAAGGGACTCGCCTAAATCAATGAAGGCTATTTATGCCAGCCTGAACGGGAGAGTACTGACCGGCGAAAATGCAGAATGGCAGCAGTACTTTGAAGAGTTTAAACAAGCCGGTGCTAAAACGGGTTGGTTTGATATGAAAGATCTTGCCGGTCAACGTGCTGAACTTGAAGGCTTGATCGCAATGGCCAATGGAACAGTTAAGGGTAACGTCATAAAATATGGTCGTAGCGTTGCTAAGTTTGTTGAGAACATAAATAGTGCTGTAGAGAACAGCGTAAGACTATCGGCATTTGTTAATGCTCGACGGGCCGGCATTAGTGAAAAACAAGCAGCTACCCTGGCTAAGAATATGACCGTTAACTTTAACCGTAAAGGTGAAGCTGGCGTATTAATGAACTCACTTTATATGTTTGCTAACGCATCCGTTCAAGGTACGGCTAACTTTGTTAGAACAATGGGGACCATGAAAGGCGATAAAACGCTCAAATGGAAAAATCTAAATAACGCGCAGCGTGTCGCTGTTGGCATTACAGCCGGTGCATTTTTTATAGCAATGGCTAATCGTATGGGTGCGGGTGATGATGATGACGGTGAGAACTGGTATGACAAAGTTGCTGACTACGAAAAAGAACGAAACATCATTATTATGAAGTCGTTATTAGGTGGCAAGCAAGACGGCACTTACTGGAAAATACCGCTGCCTTATGGCTATAACTCATTCTATGTATTAGGTGATTCTATGGAATCTGCTGTAACCGGAAATAAGTCAGCAGCGGAAACGGCATCACGCATAGCCCTTGCTACTCTAGGTTCATTCTCGCCTATTGGTTTTCAAATCTCGGAATCATTACAGGGTACGCTGCTAAAAAATGGCTCTCCTACTATTCTCAAGCCACTAGTTGAGATTGGGTTGAACGAGAACTTCATGGGTAGCACTATTTATAATGAGAACTTCCCATTTGGAACGCCTAAGCCAGACGCATCATTAGGACGCAGGCATACGCCAGAGCATTACAAGAAAGCGGCGCAATGGTTAAATGAAATGTCAGGTGGATCGGATTATAGATCAGGTGCCATTGATGTTAATCCTGACACGATGGAGTACATTACCGGTTACTTTGGTGGCGCTGCTTATTCATTCTTTGGCACTAAGGTGCCTAATTATCTTTATCGCACTGCTAAAGGACTTGATACTGAGCCAAGCCGCACGCCATTTCTTGGACGTATATCTGGAAGGGTCCTGCCGTATGATGATGCGGGTAACTTCTTTGACCGTAGGGACGAGATCAATCAGCTTAAAGATGAAGCTGAAAACCTACGCGGCGAAGAACGTAGTGACTTCTTAAAAGAGTACATGCCTAAAATACGTTTGAAGCCGATGCTCAAGGTCAGTGAGAGACAGTTAAAGTCGTTACGTAAAAGAAGGGACCACTTTTATGAGAGCGATCTCGGCATTGTTGAGCGAGATAAGAATCTAAAGGAAGTAGAAGGTAAGATGAAGAGAATCTATGACAGATTTAATAAGTCTTATGCTAACGCGGAAAAAACTCAATGATCTGGTAGATGAATGACAGGGCGACAGCTATAAAAAAGGGCAGTATGCAAAGCGCACCAAGAAGCCCTATAGCTGGAACTCCTGTTATAAATGATAGCAGGAAGAACACAGGTGATAAGGCGAACAGCTTCCCGCCATGTTTGTATAAATTCATAGCCTCTGATTATATACCATACCGCTACCATAATTCTTATATATTTAAAACGGTACAAAAGGGTAAATTTAAAGGGGTAAAAATTACCCTTATTAATTTAAGAGCCGTTAGTGACGATTAAGGTCAATTAGTGTTAATTAGTATTAATTAGCAGGCACATTCAATACTGCGTATAATCTAATCATTGAACGCTACACACCGATAAACTCAGATAGAGGCACCAAACTTATCTTGTACAAATTCTTGTACAAATTCTATACTCAGTAAAAGCAATTACATTTTGTACAACCATAGAGGTTAAATCGTGGCTATTACTGATGCCTGGTTAAAAGCTAATAATAAAAGAGAAGTTGATCGCGAGTATACAAAAATAGATCGCGACGGCCTTAGCGTGCGTGTATCTCCCAAAGGAAAGCTAACCTTTCAGATCCGGTACCAGTTTGAGCTTAAAGGTAAGCGGCTTGATATTTAATCTTTTCATTTCTTCATTAGTCCTTTTACAGTGCGATAGTGCGAACGACCTAAATCCTGCTGTTCTTTTGTCTTAGTCGCCATGTAGCTTTTCAGTGTGTCGGGATTTCCGACTAGCCTTGTTATCTCGGCATTAATAACGCCTTGGCTGTTTGGGAATTTAGTCATTTGCCTTCTTGTGCTGCTAATATGCTGGCTATTGTTACTGCTCTTAGCGGGGACTTATCTTCCAATGTGAATCCAGACTCACCATCATCATCATCAATAACTTCGCCACAATAATCGCCCGCTACTAGCGTGACTGTTTCATCAATACTTACAAGAAGCCCATACTTAACCATTAAATCAACCATCTGCTCTTTGTTTGTTGTTGGGGTGTAGTTTGGTAAGTCAAAGTTATGGTCGTTCCAACCTTGTGCCAAAAAAGCAATTAAGTTTAGCTCTGCATCGGTTTTATCTTTTAATTGTTCTATTGTGTATTTCATAATTATTTCCCTGCTGGTGATTTTTCAATAATCATCTTTATAGTTTCTTT
>JGI1221J15618_1018550_pt1 | contig 22787 bp, 35 predicted proteins | sample LakVidmifraction_4_FD_15618 | JGI IMG/M metagenome (IMG submission 15618) | reverse complement strand
GTTGCAGCAGCAGGTAACGGCACACTCTTTACGCCCGCAGCGACAGCATCAGCAATCGCTTGCGCCAGTCTTGCGGGGTCTTCGTAAGTTGCGCCGTCAATATTAAAAGTCATGTTGTTGTTTTGATTATATTCAGCAGCCGCTCTTTCTGCTACCCCGATCATGTTTGCTTGGTCGGATAAAGATTTTTGATATGTGTTTTCAGCGGTTGTATAACCGATTCCCGCACCCGTACGCATAGCCATGTCGGTAATCGTGCTGTCTTCCTGATACAAGCCGCTAGCCCCTTGAGCCACACCTAAGAAATCCGTTTGCATTGCATTTAATTCAGCAATAGCGGCTGAATCCCCGACTAACGCCCTTGCCGCACGGCTCCCGCCTTCAGGTCCAGCAGCCACTAATTGACTAATGAACATCGGGTGCAGACCCATCTCTTTTAGTTTGCTCACGTTAGCCACAAATTCTTTAATTCTCGTCAGTTGCCTTTTAAAGTACGCAACCATTCCCGCGCCCGTGCTTCCCTTTTCCGTGATGTCTAGCGATCCGCTTAATCCAGAAACCGAAGCCTGCAAAAGGGCTAAAGTTTTGTTGTACTGCTCTTCGGCAAAATTCCTTGCTTGCTCGGCGGCACTTACTACTGTTGCCCAATAGTTTTTAGTACTATCCAAAATTGCATTAGCAATGTCTCTCGCCATTTGTGCCGTTTTATCCGCGTACTCTTTCGCGGCTTTTGCTGATTCTGCGGCTGCTTCTGCGGCGGCGGCTGCTGCGGCTTTTGCCGCTGCTTTTGCTTTACCTACCTTGCTTCCTTTCTTGCCGTCAGTCCCGCTAATTGTCTCGGGTATACTTAGAGAAGCATCTTCACCCATTGGAGAAACGTAAGGCTTGCTTGCAGCAAACGCAGGCATTTCTGGCATCTTGGCGCTGTATTTTTCTGCCAGATAATTAGCGCCTATCATCGCTGCGCCTAACGCTAAGACTCCCGCTACTCCCGCTACTGGTCCGAAAGCAAAAGCCATTGCCGTTGCAGTTAAAATTGCCTGAGTTCTCAGGAACTTGTAAGCAGTCGTTATGACTCCAATTGCTGACACAGTCGCGCTTACTCCTGCGGCGATCGTATTAAGAGCCCAAATTGATGCTAGCGCAATACCCAAACCAATCAAAAGTGGCTTAAATGCCAAAATGAAATCAAAAATTGCTGAAACTCTAGCGCCCCAAGTGTAAGCCGCTTGACCCGATTCATCTAGGCTTGCGATAACGCTCACATCTCCAGTTAGCCCGTTAATAAAAGCCTGTATGTTTGGTATTACTTTTTCATTGATCGTTGTCGCCAGCGAGGTGAGATAAGGCAAAAGAATTGCGCCCAAACTATCGCCTGCATCTTTAATGTTTGCTTGCAAAGTTCTCATCTGGTTGGCGAAACCCGCAGATGTCCGAGCAAAGTCGCCTTGCGCAAGCGCGCTGTCTTTCATAATCAACGCATAAGCGGCTTGCATTTTAACCGCCTGTGGCATTACGTCTTTGGTTGATTTAATTAAACCTAAGTTTCTTGCTTCTTCTTTGAGCCGCACTTCATTAATCGCGATACCGTACTTTTTAAGCGATTCAACCTCACCAGAGAGACCAGACCGCAAAGCCAAAATTGCGTCGTCTATGGATGTGTCATTGAAGGATGCCAAGTCACTTGCGAGTTTGACCAGACTCATAGACATTGTCTGTGCTTGCTTATCACCCAAGCCAAATGCTTTAAATAGATTGCCATAAGTTCCTGCGGCGGCTAAGGCGGCAGAACGGCTGACACCCATAGAGACAGCGGTAGTTTTAGCCCACTTCTGGACTTCTGCGGCGTTGTCATTAAATACAACATCTACCTTGCTTATGGCTTCCGCTAGATTAGAAGCACCCATCGTAATGGTTTTCAATCCGCGTGCAATGGCAGCAACCGACACCGCAGCGATCGCACCTTTTAATAATCCGAAAGACTTGCTGGCACTTTTGGCTTGCTTCTCAACTTCTGGCAAAGCCTTCGTGACTTTTCTAATTTCCCCTAAAAGGTCATTAGCATTTCCTCTAAATTCAACGTATACGGGCGGTATAGTGGTAGACACTTGACACCCTTCTAGCCTAAGTTCGCCTCAAATGCCGAAACTTCTCTATCTATTGCTATTAACCAGTCTAGCCAAACAGCGGGTTGTTCCTCAATCTGACTTTTAGTCCAGCCAAACTTTTTGGCGATAATGTAATCCCGCCAGTACGGCACTTCTTCTAACCCCTCGCCTACCTCTTTACCAGAAAGAGCCCAAGTTAGCCGTCTAAGTTTTCGGTAAGCACTTTTGGGTCAGGATTCACGCCGAAGTTTGGCATCAATTCTCCGACCTGCGGCGCAACTATCGCAAGCAGTTCATCGTAAGAGCCGCTAGGTAAATCTAATAATCCATCCAAAGAGATATCGGCTTCAAAAGACCACTTACTCACAAGAGCAATAGCCACGAGATCATTTAGCACCTGCAATTGATTCATGTCCTCGCCCGTGAAGTCGCCCTCTTCAAGGTCAGCGAATCGTTGCGCATCAATACTTGCATGAACCACTGGACGGCGTAACCGTTCTGGCACTTCCGTTGGGCTTCTTAATTCAACCCAGCCGCCTGTTAGATTTTTTCTTTGCATAGTTTAGCCTTCCCGCTACCTATTAAACGTAAGTACCTGATGCCTTTGCGTTTTTTAATATTACTTTAATTGGCGAGAATCCTGCTGATACTCCACCATCTGTTGTATTGGCGATTCCCTTAAAGGTAACGCTAGTTTCTACATAATCTTTTGAGCGTTCAATTCTCGCAATAGTAAATGCGCACTTGCTCATAGTGAATTGAACCTGCGTGAGTGTTGCGCCCGACCCCTGCGTGAAATTAACTACGACAATTGGTTTGGTATTATTTAAGTAGTAATCAAGTTCTACGTCACTCTCTGTAACAAAAGTCATAGCCCCTTCAACGCTCACAGGTCCTGCAAACATTTGGTATGGTCGTTGATTATCCAACAAAGTAAAGATCGGTTCAACCGTTCGAGTGATCGCTATGTTTCCCTCTGCCATCTTTATGGACGGCGACCCCGCGATTGATACTGAGCCACTCCATGACGGCACTGGTATGACCGTAGAGAATGAAGGCGTTGGCGTTGAGCCAACTACCGACTGGTAACCCATCGCTTTGGCGGTATAACTTAATAACGCATCAGCGGAAAAATTAACATCTACGGAAGCAAATTGCAGACCGCCAAACTGTCTAGAGTTTAATCCGTTAAAATCTGTTGCCGTATAGGTTACTGGCTGACCCGTGCCGCTATTTAGTAGCGAGATCGTATGGGTAAAAGGGGCAGATGCTCCAACTGTCGCGACATCTCCCATCAAACCAGCCACGAGGTAACCGAAGGTATCAGGAAACACATCCCCCGCAATTTCAAATTCACTAAAGATACGACCCTGTATTACGTCGTATTCTTCCGTCATAGATCCGCGTAATCCCATGTCATCAAGGTAAGCGACGTTATCAAGCGGGGTTATGGTTGTTACTGGTATGTAATCCGTCGCATCAGCAAGGGTAGGTGCTTCGCCTAAAACGGGGCGCGCTGATTCTTTGCCGATGCCTATAAAAGACCGTACTTTTGGCAGAGCCATGCTCTATGCTCCTTCAGAGATTGTTGCCTCGGCAACGGGGTCGGATTTTTTCTGTGCTTTTTCTTCAACTAGAACTAAGCCAGCAATACTTGTCCCAGCGGGCAGATTGACTACTTCATCGGGCTTAATGACCATGCCAAGCGTCGGGTATGTGCGTTCCTCTAAAATCTCTGCACGAAATTTTGGCACTCATACTCCCTATTTGCTATCAAGGGCTTTGCGAATTGCCCTGCTATAAATGTTTTGCGCTTTCTTCTCTTGCAACATAATTCTAGCAGTAGGTTCTACAAATGGATACCTTGCACCATTCCGCCAATTACCGCCACCCTGCTCCACTTGTCGGGCGTAAATCGCAAAAGATCCGACGATAACGGAATACCCACGAAAGCCTATTGGGTATGTTGCTCTAATTGCCCTACGCAGGTTGCCAGTAATGTTTGTAGGCGGAGATCCTATTACTGAGGGGGTCGGCGTTCCCGCCTTGTGTCCGCCTGTTATCTGCTTTTTCATCTCACTGGTTGCAGCCATGCCAACTTGCTGGGTTGCGAATTGCATCGCGTCAGGAATTCTTTTGTCTATTTTTCGCAGTGCTTCAATTGTTTTGAGCGCGTCCACGCTGATTTTCATGATTTAATTGTACACGCATCTAAGCCACTTTTTTTGCTTCACGATTCAGGTGTGCTACTAGCCATTTTAAATCTCCACTTGTTGCCATCTTGACAGTTGCAAACTATTGACTGTTTCTTGTTCTTTGCTGGCTTTTCATAAATGTCTTGATCTCCAAAATCATGCCCTAGCAGTTTCATTATTCAACCTCACAATCGTGCCCGTAGTACCATTCTCCCGCGTCTCTTTCATCCATCAAATCAAACACCCGCTGGCACTCTACGCAGATTTGCTTGGTATTCATTAGAAAGTCACCTTAAAACTTGGGTAAAAGATTTCGGGGCGGTTGCTGATTGTATAGAAAGAGGGCACTTCATAATTAACCTCTTCGTTATCTAGCGCGTCAAGATAATCGATAAAGAAATCGCTGACATGAAGTTGAAACTTTGCTTCTACTGTTACTGCGAACCAAGCGTTAAATTGTGCTTCGATGTCTCTCAGTGTTGTTGTATTCATTATGCACCTGCCTTGCACTCGAAGGCGTAATCTACTGCGTACACGGCATCTTTAAGGGTTGATGCGTAGGTTGTCTTGTAAGTCTTTGGATTCATGTAATACCATCCAAGCCCTTTGTGAGTGCTAACTTCACCGCGAACGATTAAAATGCCGCGGTAGTTGTAGTGACCTGATTTTACTTTAATTGCTGTATTCATTTGGTACTCCTTTGTTTTTTTCTAACCTGATAACTAAAGAGTATTTGATTTAAATAGCCAAGTCAAGTTATTTAAACAAATTAATTTTATGCTACAACTAAAGGAAAAAGAGGACTACGGGATTAAGTGGAAGGCTTGCCGAATCCCGCAGCCCCATCAGATTACGCAGTAATAATTTGCGTAACCTGAAACTGTATTGAAGCCCACGTCTCCGTTGCCCCTCGATCACTTGTAGACGGCTCGCCATAATCTACGGAAATCTCAGGCTCTGCCCCCTGCCACACTAGTTGCCCGTTATCGTCGCCGAATCGATGGTCTGATCTAAGCCGATTTTTAATGTCATCGATAATCACATCGAAATCATCCATCGCGTCTTCTGACTTCCGATGCATTGAATGAGTAAACACTTGCAGGATAACCGTGTAGTCGATTCGCTTTTTTCCTGACGATGCCCCACCCAATGCGATGCGACTTTCTATTTCGTTAGCGATAAAAATTACAGCCGCTGCCCGCGTTTGTTGTCCGCTAGTTGATCCGACTTGAAAATTTATTTGCTTAGGAAAAGATGTCAGCACCTGATTTACATTAGCCACAGGCGGTGTTGTCAAAAATGTATTTAATTGCGCCCGCACTTCCGCCCGCGACATTTAACGAATCCTACGGAAAGGTAGCAACAATTCTTTTGCAAGGTTTAAATCTCCCGTGCCGTCAGCACCCGCACTCACTGACCCCGCTTGGTTAGTCACCTGCATAGTCATCGAATAATCTCCACGCACTTTTAACATCGCAGTAGTGGCAAGGATAGCGGCTTGTTTTATCGCGGGGGGTAACGCACTAATTCCCGCCCCAAGAGTCTGAGCATTGACGAGAGGGCTTGCAAGAGGCACTACCGCAGAGCCGAACACATAACTAGATGCCACGGTTACCATCTCGGTAAATTTTCCGTTGTAGATCGTCATAGTAAGCCCCGCAGTAATTCCCACAGGATTGCCAACCGTCACAGAAATTGCCCCTGCAATCGCGCTAACAGCGAGAACCGTAGATGCGTACCCGTTGATGTATGTGTATTTAACAAATACCCTTGCCCGCGGTACTGCTGGCATCCCAAATTGAAGCGGTCCTTGTGAGGAATAAGAGATGTTAGCAGCGGTGTAAGGGATTATAAATTGTTCATCTTCAATCCACCCGACCGATGGATCAGGAAAACTAACCATCAGGTTCGGCGCGATGCCGTAAGAAATCTCGGTAAGCGCAACTAGCGGTGAGTATCTAGGGTGTATTGCAAGAAATCCATCTGGTCGTAAGCGGTTGCGCTGTTGCTCGGTTACCGTATTTGCGCCCAAAACTTGGTTGCAATGAGTATCTATCCATGAAGAAGCCCTTGCAATTCCATTTACTAATTCCGCATCCTGAACAGCCGCATCAGTTGAACCAGCCACAAGGTTATCTATGTCAATAGCCGTAGGCGCTTGCCTATACTCCGCTGCGGTTATGTAAGGGGTTGAAAATAACTTTGTCGTGTTTCCATAAAGATTAGCCATTAATTTTCCTCACAATCGCACTCCATATAATCCGACCACATCATTGCACACCATTGCTTATGTTTAAATTCTTTTGTCGTTTCAGGCACCAGCATCTTGCGGTCCTTCTTGGGTAGTTCCACATTTTCCGCAAGTCTTGAACCAACCATTGAAACCGCACTTAAAACATAGATAGCCGCCGATTCCGCTACTCGGTCCCATAAGCGATGCCTCAACGAAGCCCGAATCTTTAAGTGCTTTTGCATCGCTCTTATTTGTGACTTCATAGAAACCCTTCCTGTCCGCCTTGAGAGTTCGCATCGAGCCAGTTCTTGCGCCTTCAATCGTTACTTCTACCGCTCGCCGATCGCTTGCAAAATACTTAGCCATTCTTTACCTTCCATAAAGAGGTGTGACCCCTACCCTAGTTTAGTGGGCAAGGGTCACACGGACTTATTAGTTACGCGGAAACAATTCCCGACACTACACCGTTCCATGCTGGTGCTTGGCACTGGAAAGTACCGTTCCAGTATGTGCTGGTTTCGTATGCGAATTGAGTTACTGGCCATTCAATAGCCATGTAATCCTGCGTATTGAATACTGCCCAAACATCAGAAACGTTTGTATCAGGAATCGGCAATGTGTACGAAAGTACTGGCGCAACACCCTGTGGTAACCACGGGTGAACGGTTAGGGAAATTCCCTTGCCAGTTACTTCGTTTTGCAGACCTGTTACAACGTTGCCAAGTGTCATGCCACCGATTTCATCTTGTGAGATGTTTAGACGGTAGTTAGCGACAGATCCCGACTTGATTGCGTCAGATAATTGCTTGCGGTCTCCACCATTAAGCAGAATCTCATCAGGGTCAGCCTTTACGTTTTCGTAAAGTGCAGCGAACACCTTTTGGAATTCAGAGCCAGGATTGCTGGTACTAAACACCGAATTGATCCGATTAATGAATCCACTCTCAGAGCCAAGCACGGTAGGCAGGATGCCATCGTAGCCAGTTGCTCGTGCAGATGTATCAGCAGTTGCGCGTGTAGCGGCTGCACCACCTGTTGAGAATGGGGCGTTATCGCCTGTGGTTACGTTAGATGCAGCACCCTGAATAACGAAGGTTAGCCCAGTTGAGCGACCTTGGTACTTAAGGTTAGCATCGCCAGTAGTTGTTCCAACATAAACGTTGTAACCAAGCGCACCAACCACAGGAGCAATAAGATCCGATACTAAGCACGTCTCCAGCAGCCACTACGACCGATGCTTCCGTTCCTAGGATGGATTCACCAAATGCACCAGCATCAGCCGTTACATTTACGTAGTAGGTTGCAGCAGCAAGCGCGGTTTGACTTGCGCTTGCAACTGGTGATGTTCCTGCGAATGTAGGAGCGGCAAGCGCACCTTGGAAACCCGAATCAGTTCCACGAGACATAAGTAGCATGCGCTCTTCCATAAGCATGGATGCGTAAAGCACGGATGTCTGAGATAACTGGCGGATGTCTTGGTAGCCCTGTCCTTGGAACTGTGCAGAAAACGGTACTGCGTCAGAAAGAGAGAACTGCTTGTAATTAACAGCCTTGTCATAACCTGCGTATGAGATTTTTGGTCCACGCAAGTAATTTACAGAGCCGAATGAAGTAGTTGTACTGTCGGTAATTCCTGGCCATGTATTGCCTACTCCGCCTGTGCCAGTACCAGTAAAGCCGCTAATTACTTTAATGCGGTGAGATGTTCCGACTCCTTTTTTGCGTGGAATTTTATTGCGCAAAGGTGTTGGACGAGGGGTTAGAAGTTTTGCAGGTGCTTCGAGATCGAAGGCTACAAGTCCCGTGCTGATCGGGCTTGTCAAGGTAAGATCCTTGACGATGTCCTGACCAGAAGCACGCTGTACTTCAAGAGCGGTTGTTAGAGATGAAAGAGCATCAGGGCTCATACCCTTAACGATTGATTCATTGCTAACGATTGCTTGCATTGCGGCGGATGCCGTCATTGCAGCAGGAGCAACTGGTGAACCGCCGAAGAATGATGCATCGACAGGGCTTGAGTTGCTCTTAGTCAATGCAGCGATGTAATCTTCGTGGCGTGCAGCCGCATCCCTTGGAGATAAGTCACCGTATAGATCGGTAACTTTTGGGGCTTCAGACATATCTGAGAACCACCTTTCTAGTTAAGTTGGGTTAAATGGATTTTTCTAATTCGGCAGCCATCTGGCGGTATCCGTCAGCGAGTGCCTTATCTAATGTTGCCGCAGCCTTAGCGCGGAAATAAGCCGCCTTGGTCACTTTCTCATTAATTGGTTTGCTATTCACCTGAGCGAATCTTTTTGGTCCACTAGGTGCAGCAAGAGCCTTGACCTGTGCAAGTTCCGATTCCAACGCCTCAATGCGTTCGGCTTCGGCAGCCTTTGTCAATAGATCCTGTTCAACCGTCGGGTTGGTGTTTAGCGACTTCACAATTTCCGCGATAAGTTCGCGTAATTCTGAATTATCAAGGGTGGCAGATTTTTCTTCTGCTACTACGATCTCTGCAACAGACACATCTTCTCTGCCATGATCGTTGGCTGGCTCGTGGCAACCGCACTCTAGGCATTTCTCAGTCGTCTCTAAAGACTTCTCCGCTACCTCTTCAAGTTCTTCACTTATGGATTCTTCTGGCTTGATTGCCATCTCCATGTCCATGTCCATGTACATCCCTTCAGTCTCCATGGCGGTTTCTCCTTCTTTCTCTTCACTATCGACCCACTCCATGAGTGCGCACACAGCAGCAAGCAGGCATTGAATCGAGTAACTCTCATCAGATCCCTCTGCCATCTCCCCCGCCTCTGACATGATTAATGTCGCAAGGGCTCGCCGTGCATCGTTGTATCCTGCTTCGTTGAATTTGACTGTATCGGCGGTTAAGCCTTTAGCCATTTCAATAATTTCGGTGGCTGTCATCGCCTTGCCTTCCGTCTCCGTATACTCTTCCACCTGCACAACATCTGCGCCGACAGTCTTTGCCATAATTAAAGTGCATGATGGGTTTGCAGGTCGATCAACAATTGAGACCTCAACAATTTGCCCGTCAATGATTCTGCCGCCCGCTGCGTTTGCGTCTTTAATAACCCTTGCGCCTCGTATCCCAATAGAGAACCCCTTAAGTACCCCCGCTTTAACTTTCTTTGCAGAGTTGGGATCTACTATGTGCGCTGTAATGAAATGCTCGTTGCCTTTTGATTCGTACTCCGTCGCAACTCCCGCTGCAATGTTTGTGTGCTGTTCGCGAATGTTTCCAAATTTAAACCACTCGGGCATTGCTTTTTCTAACCAGATCGGGTCACAAACTTGCGCGTCGGAATCTAAGGTATCGTCGGTTGCCTTGCCATACGCCAGCACTGTTCCATCTTCCTGCTCTTCAAATTTAACTATTTGAGCATAAGCGGTAGTATCTTGAGTATTTTTAGCCAAAGCAAACTCCTAAAGTAATAAATTAATTATGGCGCACACTTAGGGCGTTTGTCTATCGGGCAGATCCGTATGTTTTTAATTAATCAACGGGGTAGGGCTTGGTGTTTCCGTCGGAATCATTGGGATCATACCCGCTGCCCTAATCTCTTCGATTTCTTTTTCCACTTGACCCCAGAAAGCAGATTCGAATTCTGTTAAGTTGCCTTTAAATTTTTCCTTAGATTTGCCCAGACCGATAGCGACTAAAATTTTATTTATTAAATCGGATTCAACGTATGTTTGCACTATTTTTTAGCCTTTCTCAGGAAGGCATTGTAAGCCTTCTTGTCTGTTATTTCTATCTTACCTTTGCCGCCAGTAGCGATTATTCTCGGGTTAATCGAGTTGTCCACTACATAGAAAGAGTCGAATCTCCCGTAAATTTGGGGGAACACGTCAGACACCGCAGCGTGTATGTTCCTGACTACCGTATCTGGCACAACTCTTCCAGTTCTAACTCCCCGTGCCGCGGATCTTGCTAGTGCCTGTTCAGTTGTCACAGTAACATAAACCCCGTTTACCTCATAGCCCGCATCGCTCGCAGCCTTGAGTTTCCCAACAATGCTTTGCACCCCGTTATCTCCTGTACCATCCAAGACAATGTGCTGTGACCTTTGCATTGCGGCATTTTGAATCCGCTTTGCCAGATAAGAGGATTCTTCGTGCGTGTAAGCAGCCCAAGCAGTATCTTTTGCATCCAACATTGCCTGCGTTTCTGGCAAAAGGCTCTTTATGTCGTCAGCGTTAATGTGTACAGCCTTTGTAGCATCTATAACTTCCGCAACCCCTGAATTAATAACAGTTGTTTTACCCGAAGCAGGTCCGCCCCCGAGCATTGTGTACGTTGGATTTGCTGATGGTTGAATCCCATCTACCGCATTAAAAACAATTCTGTCATGCAGAGCCTGACGGTCGGGGGTAAACGTCCCGTCTGGTCTCAAGAATCTACTTGCGCTCCCGCCCCTTAAGTCCTCAATTGGTATTCGGATGTCACCCATCTTCGAGCGGTCTTGATTTTCTACTCTTGCAATTTCTGGCTCTTGATTAATAGACCCCTGACTTACAGCCCCTTGTAAATCGTCATCCAAAACTGGCGCAACATCGCAAACACAATTCGGGTGAGCAGGCGGGTAAACGTTCCCACTTGGAAATTCCTCACCAATAGGCACAATCACCCCCGCGTTCGGCGCACAGATAGGGCAAGGGTCTCCGACAAGCCACTCTAGTCTCTGTATTTTTGCTTCGCGATAACTTGCCACGTTGGAATCTATTAAAGCGCGTGCAGTCTCTGTTCGAGCGATAACCATCGATCTAAGCGGATTGTCGATAACGTAATCCACAGCCTTTGCTGTATCCGCTGGCGATAACCCTTGTGATAGCCCCAACGCCAAAGCCGTGCCGATTCTATCAACCGTTGTATTGTCCAGCCCTCGGATTACTGTCCCCGATTTATTTAAAAGGTTTTGTAGTCCGCTCGGGTAATCCACTAACGCAGCCGCGGCTTCATTTCCCGCCTTCCAATTATCCCAGTCAAAACCAATGCTAGACCCAAGCCTATCAGCAGCATCTGCACCCCCGAAAGCCCACCCTGAAGAGTAGACGCTCTCCATCGCTTTTGTCATTCCTGAATCGTCTAGAGATAGGTTAATTCTTACCCAGTCTTTTGCCGATTGAGTCGCGGGAGATTTAATCGCATTGTGGTCATACCATTTGCTGGTTATCTTCTTCGCATCTGCTTGCTTCCTCATCGCCGATTGGATGATTAAGGAGTTTCTTATGAAGAGGTTTTCTTTAGCCGCATCTCTACGGCTTACGCTTTTTTTAAAACACCATCTGCAAGTGCTTTAGTTAATTCAGAGTCTTGCTCTCTTACTGACTGGTTCAAAGCCTTTGCCATAAAAGCGTCCACCGCTAGAAATTCAAAATCTCTTTCGGTATTCCCCTTCTTTGCCCACTTTAAAAATGCTTTAACTTCTTGAGCCGATTCTTGGTCGATTTTTTCTGCATCTTTAGGCTTCGCCCGTAACTCTTCGATCCTTGTCAAGGTTGCGAGTTTGTGACCTACTATTGTTTTGCTTTCCTTCCAGTAATCCCCGTCTCGCTGGTAAACCCTAATTAAAGCAGCGGGGTCTTCTTCCGTCGCATTAATCGAAAAACTAGAGTCAGGTACTTTTATGCTTCCCGACTTGGCGATCCGAGTAATCTTTCCTCTCGCCTTCCCACCACTTGAACCCCACGAAACAAAATTGCCTACGGCTAGTTTTTCCGCTTTGACGCTCTCCTCTAGTGATTCTTCATCATCTAACGGCGACACTGCTGGGCTATCTAAAGCCTCTTCTTCTTGACTGCTTGTTGGCACAATGACTTGACCCTCAGGTGCTGGCGAAGGTTGATCAACAGATACCAAGCCCCCACTAGTAACCATGTATAAACCTGCGCTTGTATTCATTATTAACGCATCGGCAGCAGGTGAATCAATAAGTGGCAGACCCATCTCTGCTCTCGCCTCATTTAACGACTTTCTTGCGCCCCTCGTCTCAATGTCTACCCGCCTTGCATCTGTCTCCGTGTCCGTTTCCCGTCCACCGTTAAATCTAAAAACTAACTCTCTAGGCATCCCTAAGAATTTATAGGACAGGTCGGAAAGTTGATCAGCAAGCCAAAGCATTAAAGGCTCGACCCCGATCACGTCACCCGATTTTGCCTCTCCATTTTGTTGACCCGCGCCCCCCAATGTTCCACCGTCTGCATAGCCGATTTCTGAAGGTAGAATCCCAAAGTGCCCAGTGATTCCCTTAATCAAATGGTTGTCGAAAGTATCGTTAAATTTTTCCGAATGTCCCGTGTTATCTATCGCCTTTAATCCGCTCGGGATAATCCGTGCGCGTTTCCGCTGCTCTGTTTGTCCCGCTAGATCGTCATTAAGTATGTTTTCCCACGCTCTCAACAATTCAGGAGTGCCACCAAACTGCGGGTCTGACTCAAACATTAAGTCAGGCATAACCCCGTCAGTAAATTCAGCCCTCAACCATTGTTGCCTTTTTAGATAAAGGTCTGCCAGCGGTAATGCGCGCTCAACAGGGCTGTAACCATAAGGCGTGAATGTTCTTCTATTACGTACTAAGTAGATCATCTCGTCTGCGGAGAAATTCCCGTCTTGCGTCGGATCATCGGAAGATGCGATGAATTCGCCACGAGGAAAACCATAAAGGATTTGTTGGTAAGCAGGAAATGGGTGTTGCGGTCTCATTCCTCGATCGTCAAGCAACGGCTTAATCGTCGAACCGTCTAGAATCTCGAAAGAATGTAGGTCGCCTTTTAAATCGGGGTGCGGGTATACCGCCAACGCATCCAGCACTAGCACCTCTTCGAGAGCCATCCCTAGCCAGTCTTTAAATCCTAAGCCGTTGATTCGATCAGGAGTCTGCCAAAACGCCCTAAGTCTTGCAATCTCTTCCGTGTACTCATCTCTCGCTTTTTGCATCGCCCTGACATGATCCCCACCAGATTCGGCAGCAATCAATTCACTAGCAGAATCCGAAAAAGTTATGTCCCAGTTCATCCCGTTAAGTCGTGACTTTAAAACTTCAACGCATCGCCTCAAGATGTCTATTTGATCCCCAGCGGTTCTTAGGACGTTCCACGGAATAACCCGTTGTTCTGATACAAAGATGTTCCAAGCGACGGGGTACTCCCACCGTCTCGGCTCTGGTCTTCCGTCTGCCCCCACTGGATTTATTGCAGCAGGAATTAACGGGGTGGAAGGTCCAAATGGTATGCCTGCTAAATAAGTCGGCTGTGGTAATGCCGTAGCGATTCCGATGCTATAAGGCTGGTATCCGACCCCTGACAATTCCTGTTGAGTAAACTGTGAAACCTGTGCGCCCGCTGGCAACATTGGTGCTGCTTTTTCTACGTTGCGCCTAAGTAAGTTATCCCAGATTGCCATCTATGCTCCTAGCACGTGCCTCTCCTCTATGTCCCCGCTCTCGGATAGCGGAGATGCACAGTTGCTGCAAACTTTTAAAGTTTTAGGCATAGGCAGGTTACAAGTATCGCACCAAACAGCAAGGTTAGCAAGATACCCTGTCAATGATGAACCCTCTAAAAGGTCAGTCAATGCCCAGACTAAAGCATCAAGCCGATCTGGCGATTTTGGCTCGTCAGGTGTCCATGTCACCATCTGGTTTTCTAACTTCTCAAACACCCCCACATGGTGGACACGGTTCTGCTCGTAATAAGCCGCGATAGGTTCTGCCCTGATCGCCTTCCCTCTCGTCGCTCTTACCGACTTAATAGGAATCACAGGGTCGATCTGCCTAATGACCGCGGCAATCATGTCCCCCCCATTATTCACCTCAACCACAATTACATCTGCTTCATGTACTTTGTACGCCTCGACCGCTCTTTTTGCCCACTCAAGGGGCGACGCTTTGCACGAATAGTCCGCGATTATAAACGCCTCGCCTTGATTGTTTTTGCCCGCCACCACAATGCCAGTCTCATCAGAATCATCGGTATTGGTAACCGCAGGGTCGATTGCAACCACCATCCTTTGTATGTCTCTTGGCGCGACTTCCACCCGATTACTATCTATCGAATCCATCGACCACAGCGCGCCCTCTACGTCTTCGAGTATCTCCCCGTAAAGTTCCTGCCTTCCAAGCCTCGTGTTTGCGTACCGTGTCTGTAATTCCACCAAAGCCGATTGCGCTAGGTTCTCTCTATTCTCAAAAGTTGATCCGCGGGTTATGCTAACCGTTCCATCCTTCCGATCCACCAGAGCGCGGATAAGCGGTTTAGGCTTAGGTGTTGTCGTAACCACCACCCTAGGATCTGCTCCCAGTCTCAACCCGAATTGCAGTTGATCCCACGACTCGGGATACTGGAAGGCTGCTAATTCATCCACCCATGCGCCATGAAACTGTGGTCCTCTGAGTCTTTCGGGGTCACCCGCCGAAAATGTTTTAATCCTCGAACCATTAGCGAGCCATAATTCCCCGTTGCTTCGGTTATACCCGTTGTCCTTCTTTAACGCCCCATACCTCTGCAAAATCCCGAGTACCCCTGATTCTCCCTCGATACAAGTATCTCTAGCCGATCCGAATGTAGGCGCAAGAATCGCCCACCGAGTTTTGGGCATGTAAATCGCTTGCCATACCAACCACTCCGCACCTGTCCGAGTTTTCCCCCACCCTCGACCGCTAAGAATCAGCCAAGTCTTCCAGTCGCCTTCAGGCTCAATCTGCGAGGGTCTCGCTTGGTTGTGCGTCCACATTATTCGGCTTGCTGCCACCCTGTGCGAGTAACTCGGCAAGGCGTTGGATTTCTCTATCAAGTTCACTGCCCCCCTCGTATGTGACAACATCTACCTGCTGTTTTGTAGGCGCATCTAATCCTAGCAATCTTGCCCGCCTATCCATGATCTTAAGAGCCGTTTGTACTGATGAAATTTCACCCCGTAAAGCCTGCGTCCAAATACCCTGCATTAACCGATCAAGCCTTGCCAGTTCCGTGTCCCTGATCTCGTCTGCTGGCTCTTGTAACGTCCTAATCAACGCCCGCTTGTAAGCGTTATACGTCGCCCCCGCGCTCGCATACCCAACAGTCTTGCCGATTATGTCGAATGTAACCCCCGCTAATCTCATTTCTAAGACTTTCCGCTCTCTTGCGAAAACTTCAGGGTCATTCTTCTTGCCACCATTTTTTAGGCTCATGGTTTTATTGTACCTTTAATCAAACACCAGCGACGGGGGATTTAATTCGCGGGTTTGTTGATTTAGGTAAGTTCGACCTTACCACCCTTTTGCCCCACTTCTTTTGCAGAATCCCCATCTGCTTTTCTTCTTCTTCCATCACCCGATACGCCCCGCACCCACCCTGCACCGTCAGGTGTCCTGCTATGTAGTAATGAGAGTTAAACCTTAAAACCTTATGGTTGCGATGAAGATGCTGTAAGAAAATGTCATAATCTTCTTTTAAACCAAGTCTTGCATCGTACTGAATCCCTTTTACTTTCTTCTGCACGCAGAATGTCCCCAACACAGGCGAAGAGAAAGATAGCGGCGTGTATTCCCGATAGAAGCGCGGGTCGTAGGAAACGTTTATGCCCCACAAAGTAGTGCCTACCTCTTCCGCCATCATTGTGCCCTTATCCATGAATTCCATGAATTGTTCCGTGTCGTACGTTTCGTGATTACCTAACCCAATCGATTTGCCGAAGTATCCAACTTCTTGTATGTCGTCATCCATCATGCACACCCACTCACCAGAGGGCACAGAGTCTAGAATTGCTTGGCGAACCTTTGCCATGTTTCCGCGGGTTTCGTCAGGTAGTACGAGTATGTTATCTCCGTACGTTTTTTTGTATTCGGCTACTTCAAATTCATGCACAGCAAGCGTCACATCTGGCAGCCACGTCTTAATCTTTACATCATTTGCGCGCTTATACGATGGGCTAACTATTAGCATGCTTCTTTTCCTTAAAGTAGGCGGGTAGTGAAGGTAGTTTTTAGATTTAAATCACCAGTAAGCGAAGAGTAAGGGTAGTTAATCCCCGTTTAATTTCCTGACGTATTCCGCCCCCGCTATAACCCTGCCTACCCCCATTCTCGAAAATCCCTTACGGCTATCCCACGCCTTTACGGTCTTTAAATCAAAGGTAGTAATAGCCGCTTGCCAGTCTAACTCATTGTCAAAAACGAGTACTAGGTAGTTATTTGACTCTCTCATCCCTAACGAAAATTCAACCTCTGCCCGCTCTTCTAGTGGCTCGGGGTTTATCGCGTTTTCTAGATCTAAAATGTCCGCCTCGGTGTATCCCGTGCCATCGAAATTTTCCAGCATCTCCAATAAACCAGAAAGCAGTTGCTCGTTGTAATCACCCAAGTCTGCCGATCGGTTGTCCGCTAGAACTATTTTTAAGCCCGCCTGCTCGTCGACATCAACCACCACTGCATCTAACGTGTCCCACCCCAGAATTCTGGCTGCCCGTAAAAGGTGGTTGCCCGCCAATACATAACTAGTGGACTTTTGCACCACGATAGGGCGGTACTGCCCATTAACCTTTAGCGAATCAACTAGAACACTAATGTTGCCTCTGCGTGCGTTGTTAGGGTATTCAATTAAATCATCTAGCGAGATTTCTTTTACGTTCATGAGTCAGCCCTCCTGCTTCCTCAATACTAGCAAATTCTGATCGTCTAAGAATTTTTTTGCCGTTAAACACTCCAAGCACCAAAATTGATTTTGCGCGTATCCTAAATGATTGCCGTACTCCATGAACACCGCGACCGCCCCACACTCATGGCACGCCTGCGGCTCTAGCGGGTACTTATCCATAATGTCGTATGCCACTAACTCGCAACCTCAATTGCATGCAGAATCGCCTCTGTCGGATTGTCAAAACTTTTTATGTCCACAAACTCCCCCGATTCTGGATTAAAATAGGTTTCAATTTCGCTAATCGAGTACTGACTAACCCTAAATTGGTCTACTGCTCCATAGTAGTAAACGGCGGTAGAACTTTCCCCCTGATACATGAATACAACTGCGGGTCTAATCTCTATTTGCGATGGGCTTATTTCAGTTTCTTTTGCCACCTCAATCACTGCTGCAATAAATTCCGATTCTCGTGCCTCTGTTCTTTCTTTCATCCTTGCTCCCTCATCATGTCGTCTAATTCTTTGTGATCGAGCAGTGCGTCATCCCACAGCACGCCGTCGCCAGTTGCACCGACTAGATGCTCTTTTGCGAACACTTTGTAGGGGCTAGGCTTTGAGCCGTGCTTACCCATAAACAGAACTACTGCCCTTTGTGACCTCTCATCGTTATCAAGCCACAGTGCCACGTTCCAAGTTTCGTAATTTGTCCAGCCGTTGTAACCGTTCTCGTCATAATCACCCATTAGATACTCCTTAGTTTTTTGGTTGGTTTATTCGGGTGCGTAATCGCAGTCTTCATCCCATAGACAGCCCCCGCAACATTCGCCACATGTGTAAACGACTGGTGGTGCATCGTAGGTTTCCATAAAGTGTGAACCTTTTGACGTGCAGTAAAAACATTTTGTGTTTCTACCGTTGGGTAGTGTTGGTAAAACTACTTCGCTTGTTGAGTAGTAAATCATTATGCCGCCACCCCTGTGGCGACTTCATCAGTCTGCTTAATGTCGAAAACATAAACTGCGCGGAATCCGTAGATGTCGCTCTTTTCGGTTTCTTTATTTTTCTTGGAAATTGGAGCGAAGATTGCGATGCCCTTCTCGCCTTTTCTAACTACTCGTCCTGCTTCTTTCCAAGCGTTGTATCCTGCAACTACTGATGCTTCAGGATTTTGGCTTATAATCATTTGCACATTTAATGGTGAGTATTTTTTTGCAGTGCGGGCTAAAAATGCAGCGACTTCATTTTCGCTGACTAAGATTGCTGCTTCCTTTAAACTTGCTATCTTTAGTTTGCGGTCTTCGCTTGACTTGTTCATTTTTTTCTCCTTGTTTTTTTCTTACTCTGATAATTAAAGAGTATTTGATTTGAAACAATGAGTCAAGTATTTAAATAAGGGCGTTTCCTGCTATAAACAAAAGGAAAAAGCGAGGCTAATAGTCTTTCAACTACTAACCCCGCTAATTTTCTTGCCAGATTTCCCGCTTCCCCACAAAGTCATCTGTTTATTCAGTTGTGTTTATTCTGCTGTTGCAGAATTCTTTTGTTGCGTTTCATAAATGTAGCGTCTTACTAAGTGCGAGTCAAATCTTCCGCGCTTACCAACTGCTACATTATTTGCAATCGCCCATGCTCTTACGCTTGCTGGGTTAAGGTTGTTCGCTTTTGCGGATGCCTTGTCTGTGTATTTTCTTTTTGCCTTGTCTTCCACGTCATGCCATTCTTCTCTTCCGAAACTTGTTTCTACATAAGTGCCATCTTTAATAGGCTCGGTAACTATTTCATTCATTTTGTTCTCCATCTGTTTTGTACTTTCTGGAAATAGCAGCGGCTTTTCTAAGCCCGCCCCCCATTCCGTAAATGTCCCCTTCAATTTCCAAAAATTCTGCATGTGCTTCTATCTCCTCTGCAATTAAATTACTAACTGCCTTTGCAATTTTTAACGCCTCTAAACTTCCACAGCGGGCAATCTCTTTAATGTGTTCCGCTCTTACTGATTCACTCACCACGGCACCTGACTGTCCTGAGTTTTTTCTTGCTTGTGCTCGTTCGTCATTACGAAGCCAACACTTTCAGCGTTTACTTGAAGGCTAAGTTTATTTTCGCCCTCTTTGGTTTTGTATTCCCAAGTATCAAATTTTCCACTCACTAAAACTAAGTCACCTTTTTTAGCGCGATCCGTGAATCCTTCCGCGTCTTTCCATAAAGAAACGTTAAACCACATTGTTGCTTTTTTTACCCATTCATTATCTTCTTTAACGCTCGGCGTTACTGCTAAACTAAACGCTGCTACCGCTTTTCCTGACTGGCTGAAATTTAATTTAACCTCGCCACCAATCCGACCCGTTAAAGTTATCGCTGGTTCTCCTGACATTCTTTTGCCCTCTCGATTGTTCCGTCATTCTTTAAATACACTTTAAACCCATCATAGTATAAAATCCAAATTAAAACGGGATCATCCCATGAAGAAACCATAAAGCCAGTCTCTTTTGCTCTTGCTGGATTTAAATGCACCGAATCAGTCCCAAGATTGTGGCACTTGTGATGTAGTGCAACTATGTTAGCGATTTCATCTTTCCCGCCCCTAGACTTTAATTTGCGGTGATGTAACGCCCAGTTATCTCCCAGCGACCCCCCGCACAATTCACAATAACCCTTGCATCTTTCTAAAAGTTTCTCTCTAAGTTTCTTCAAGCCTTAACCCATGCGTGCTGGCAATTTTTATTTACACAAAAATAGTCAGACTTGTGCTTCAAGATTGCAAATTTTTGACATTCTGGGCATTTAATTGATGCCATGTATTTAGGTAATTCACTCGGCGTAGTTCGTTGCAAAATGGCGTGATGCCAATCCCCCAAGTCGTACAGCATAACCGTCGCCACACTCTCTTGCTTTAAAACCATCAACCCGATTTCATCTGCAAAGTAATCTAGTCTTTCCGCGACTATCGGATCTGCCCCGTAATGATTCCAACTATGACGACGTTCAGGGGCAGCCTTTTCTGTAATTAATTCGATGTGATCAGTAGCCGACATAACCCAGTTTTCGAATTCTTGGCTGAATGAAATCATGTCTAGCATTATTGGGTACTTTCTGACAGCGCGGTTATTAGACATGGATTCAATTAATCCCCACAGCCTCGGGTAATGAGCGGCGCACTCGCTAGTTAAAAGCCTAGGCGTTGCTCCCATACCCAGCCCCCTTAAGCAGTTGTATCCCGTCCTCTACTCTCACAATAAAGCACCACTCGGTAATACTCTCCTCGCCCTGACCGTTTAACCGCAAAACAGCGACAGGTAACGTGCCGTCTTTTCCTCGGTCTTTAAGTTGTTTCATTACTGCCGACGGGTTGAAATCCGCCCTTGCTTTCACTTCCCAATCAATGCACGGCGTTCCCGTCACATCGCTGCCAGATCTCCCCGCGCCCGTTGATTCTGCAAACGTCCAGCCCTGCTTTTTTAAATACTCTGCAAGTATGGATTGAGATTTATAGCCCCTGTGTTTGCGATGCTGGCTAGTCATGGGTTTTCCTGTTTTTCTGGATTTCTGAAAAAGATTTGCCCTGCATGATTTTTTTAAATGCAGGTATGTTATTTGCTGGTACACCGATCCGTGTAGTAGGCAGCAGTACGGCGTATAAATCGCTCTCTGTTTGTGGAGTATAACCCCGTTCTAGAAGCATCTCCATGGTTGGAAACACATCTGCATGCCTCTCCGTGTCTAGATTTATAATCGAGTCGTGCTTTCCCCCCATTGAATAAACCCACTTGAAATTGGCGGGTGCTTTTCTTTCCACTAATTCCCGAAACTTTAAAACTTCTTTTGTATAAGCATAAAAAACAATTAAAGGAAATTCTTCTGCGATTTCTAGCCACTTCAGTAAATACTCTGCACTAAAAAAATCTCCCGCGTCATGAATTCTCACAGCCGCGCCACCCACCTCTGCCCAAATTGCATCTCGTGCGTTTAGTGCCAACGCGGCTAGTTGCTCCTCGTCAAATCGAGCAACCCCAGAAGGCGAAAATTTTTTATGCCTTAATTCCTGTTTCATTAATTCGCTCCACTTGTTTAAATCATCTCTAACCATAGAGAGGTTTCTTGTGTGCGCTGCCTTCACCCCCTTAAAGTTGTAAGTCCCATTTCTCGCATAACAAACTTTTGCGCAAGCCCCCGCACTTGGGCAAACATTAATGTTAGTCCCATCGGGCATCTTGGTAACCCATGCAGGTAGAGTCCAATTCCAAATGCGATCGGCTCGTAATTCTGAATTTTGCTTTAGCAGATTAGGCATTTTTATTGTTCCTCTTCATAATCAGTATTTGTATCTAAGACGTAATAAAGTATGCCTAACCTTTTCCACGCGGGCATCTCGCTCGTCCTATGTTCTTCAAGCCATACCCGCCCCTCTCCATCTACCCACTCAGTAATGAGCAGCCATGAAGAGCAAATAGCGTTTTGTTCAAAGGTTGCCCCCGCGTCATTTATCAACTTGCTAATTTGAGTCGGTAGGTCTGACATAGATTTAGTCTAGCGGGATAATTCCCTCAAGCACCAAGCGCACACGTTTTGCGATCCTTTATTCCCCCACTCGGTTATGTAATAAAACTTTCCGCAGCGAAAGCATTGTGCCTTCTTCACTGCCCCCATCCTGAAGATGCCATAACCCCAAATGCTGCAACGAGAAATAGCGCACCCTCGACCGTGTGTTTAAATTTCAACCCCCGAGCCGTCCACTTTGCGCCATGCCATGATTCTAAAAACATTTTTTATCCTTTTTGGTTGATTAAATTTTGACAACGAATTTGTGAAGTGAGTCTTTTTCCAAAGAATCTAAACCCTTTAAAACTTTTACTTTTCCGCTTGCCATTACTTCCTCTAGTCTTTCGACCGCCTGATTGCCTATCATTGCTTCGACCTGTTCTTGCGTAAGTTTTAGCCCCTTGATTTCGTTCCTGCCTAATGCTGTAAGATTGTAAGTTTTCATCATGCACCTATTTCTACTGTGACTGCAATTTTCTCTCGGTTAACCTGATAGAGGACTGCTTCCTCTAAATCTCCGTTGCTCATAAACTTGCCAGACTCACGGTGCAGATAAATGTTTGCCAAAAACTTACCATCCACTAATCGCACCTCGACGTTCTCGACAGAAAATTCTGTGTTGCCGTCATCGCCTAAACCCTGCAAGTCTAAATTTTCAAGAGTGTCATTTATCGCTTCAATAATTTGATCATTCAAACTGCCTAAGTCGATCTCTAGGTCTTTAATAATGTTGCTTGCCATTATGAACCTGCCCGTGTGCTGTAATAGAAGTCTCTGCCTTGTCCGCGCAAAATTGTTTGCAATAGGTACTCAAGTGAGCGCAGGCTGTCATGGGTATTTTTTGCTTCTATCACTTTGCGTAGACATGCCTCTATGTGCAAGTCACTTTCTAGGTTTAATTCTGTAACGATTGCATCTACTAGTTCATTGGTGCGGGTTTGGTGTGAATTTTTCGTTTCTGTATTCATTTGGTACTCCTTAGTTTTTTTCTTGCTCTGATAATTAAATAGTATGGGTTTTAAATAGTCGCGTCAAGTTATTTAAATACATCCAATTCTTGCTGAAAATAAAGGAAATTCGACAGTTGAAGCGT